>Ga0194116_10000271_pt1 | contig 100399 bp, 80 predicted proteins | sample TA2MahsurfametaG_4_FD_148617 | JGI IMG/M metagenome (GOLD analysis project Ga0194116, IMG submission 148617) | Freshwater microbial communities from Lake Tanganyika, Tanzania - TA2015008 Mahale S9 surface | ecosystem: Environmental > Aquatic > Freshwater > Lake | place: Tanzania: Lake...
GGGGCTGCGAGGCCATAGGCAGCTGTTGCCTCTGCATCGGCTTTTCTAACCTCCGGATGGTTGGCCAGTCCCAGGTAATTGTTGAGACTCCAGTTCAGCACCTTTCGACCATTGAAGGTCATCCAAGGACCGATGTCGCCCTCCAGCTTAGGAAAAAAGAAGTAATCGTCGGGAAGGTGGGAGTACTTGGCCAATGGGCCGGCTTCCATTCTGAGTTTTTCAAATAGATCAACCATTTATGACATCAATTAGGCTGCAAAAATAGGGTTTTTAAGGACTTTTTACAGGGATTTTACCTACTTCTGTCATATGTAACCCAGGTCACGGTTTGAGATTGGTATTGTTTGGAATTTTGAGCCTAAACCAATAAAAAAATGGATTTTCTTAAAAAACTCTTTTCCTCAGCGCCAGCGGCAGATTTCAAAGATTTGGTCAAAAAGGGTGCAATTGTTCTGGATGTCCGAACGAGGGGTGAATATTCCGGTGGCCATGTAAAAGGGAGTATCAATATCCCGCTGAACGAACTGCCATCGAACCTTAACAAGCTCAACAAGTCAAAGGCCATTATCACTTGTTGTGCATCGGGTATGCGCAGTGGTTCGGCACGCTCATTATTGTTATCCAATGGATTCAACGAAGTACACAATGGAGGTGGTTGGAGCTCGTTGGAGCAGAAATTGGGGGGATAGTTCTGAATAGAGCGAGAGCGAGAGCGAGAGCGAGTGGGGAGAGGGAGAGTGAGTTCGAGTTGGGATGGCGAGTGGGGAGTTAAGAGCCAAATGAATTGAGGAAGGAATTGATTTTTATTTTCCGCAATTAAACAAAAGGTTAAAATATGCTATTACTGTTTGTAATTAAAATCCCAGATAGTAACATATCCGAAGCTGATAATATTTGATCTAATAGTTTTGCTCTGCTATCAAAAAGTAATTTTTAAATTCCGGAACCTCAGATTGAACACAACATCATTTGGGTAGACCGAGAAAAATCTAAAAGAAATTGTTGATCGAAAAAATAGAAAGCAAGATTTATACTATTAGGGGGGCTCAGGTAATGCTGGATAGCGATTTAGCTAATCTGTATAGTGTTGAAACTAAAAAATTGAATCAGGCGGTAAAAAGAAATTCAGACCGATTTCCGGACTCCTTCTGCTTTCGATTAACAATGAATGAACTAAAGGAAATCAAATCTGAAAAACTGAGGATTAAAAATATAGCGGGTAATTCAAGGTCACAAATTGTGACCTTGAAAATGGAAAGAGGCCAAAACACAAAATATCTTCCATTGGTTTTCACCGAACAAGGGGTAGCAATGCTTTCAGCTGTTTTGCGAAGCAAGGTGGCGGTGAAAGTCAGTATACAAATCATTCAGACATTTGTTGCCATGCGTAAAACATTAACCAATCTGCATGGAATTTTTCAACGACTTGAGACAATAGAACTAAAACAATTAAAAACTGATAATACCCTTGAAAAAGTTTTAAAAGCACTTGAACACAATGACTCGCCGCAACAAGGCATCTTTTTTGAAGGTCAGTTATTCGATGCCCACCTTTTCATAAGTAAACTAATCAAGCAGGCAAAAAAGAGCCTGATCCTGGTGGATAATTACGTGGATGAAAATACACTGTTACTACTAAGCAAACGCAAGAAACAGGTAAAGTGTACTATTTATTCAAAACCTAAAGCGTCTTTTCTAAAGGACCTGGAGAAGCACAATCTTCAATATGCACCAGTTTATTTTATCCAAAACCATAGCAGTCATGACAGATTTTTATTAATCGATGACAACCAACTCTACCATATAGGGGCAAGCTTAAAAGACCTTGGATTAAAATGCTTTGCATTCAACCGTATGGATAGCCTGACCAATGATCTAAAAGGAAAGCTCCTAGAGTAATTTCTGTCAACGAGTCAATTTTTCTAAAGCAGATTAAGAATTAAAGGTAGCCGTGTGTTTGATTTTAAGTCACACATAAACCAGAAGTATAAAGCAAAAAACTTAACCCAGCAATCCCTCCTTATTCTTTTGTTCAACAGCTGATTTTATTAGCATTGCATCTACAGTCGGATCATGACAGCCATAAAAAAGGTATTGGTAGCCAATAGAGGGGAAATTGCCCTCAGAATATTCAGAAGCCTCAAAGAAGCCGGAATAGCAACAGTGGCTGTCTTCAGCGAGGCCGACCGCCTCTCCCCTCACGTCCGATTTGCAGACGAAGCCATCTGCATCGGTCCTCCTACTGCCTCCGCCTCCTATTTGAAATCACAAATTATTATAAACGCCGCACTTCGAACCGGCGCACAAGCGATACACCCCGGATATGGTTTTCTTTCTGAAAACGCTGACTTTGCCCGACAGGTAACCAATGCCGGTCTGATTTTCATCGGACCTTCTCCTGAATCCATTGAAATAATGGGCAGCAAGCTGGAGGCTAAACGCGCTGCCGCCAACTTTGGCGTACCACTCGTGCCCGGAACTTCAGAACCCATCTCCAACCCTGACCACGCCGAACGCATCGCTACCGAAATCGGCTTCCCTGTTCTTATCAAAGCCAGCGCAGGGGGCGGCGGAAAAGGAATGCGCCTGGTGGAACATGCATCTGACTTTCAAATGCAACTCGAACGCGCCAAAAGCGAAGCAATGTCTGCCTTCGGAGACGACTCCGTGTTCATCGAAAAGTTTGTTAAAGGTCCACGCCACATCGAATTCCAGGTGTTGGGTGACCAACATGGAAATATTGTACACCTTTTTGAGCGCGAATGTTCGATTCAACGACGCCATCAAAAAGTAATTGAAGAGGCCCCTTCTTCCATTTTGTCAGAATCGCTTCGAAATGAAATGGGCGCAGCTGCCGTCAACGCAGCGCGTTCCTGTGGCTACTTTAATGCCGGTACCGTTGAGTTCATCCTCGATGAGAACAATCATTATTATTTCCTTGAAATGAATACGAGGTTGCAGGTAGAACACCCCGTTACTGAAATGGTGACAGGAGTCGACCTGGTGAAACTTCAAATTGAAATTGCCGAAGGAAAAAAATTACCGTTCCGTCAGGAGGACCTGACCCTGAAAGGTCATGCCATAGAAGCCAGGATATACGCAGAAGATCCTGAGAATCAATTTTTACCCGATATCGGCAAGCTTTCCATCTACCGTACTCCTCAAGGTCCGGGCATTCGGGTTGACGACGGATTTCAGGAAGGGATGGAAGTACCCTACCACTACGACCCGCTGCTCGCCAAACTGATTACCTATGCCTCCGATCGACAGCAGGCCATCGAACGCATGATCCGTGCATTGGATGAATACCAGGTCGTTGGCGTAAAAACAACCATACCCTTCTGTCGCTTTGCTGTTGATCACCAAGCCTTTCGTTCAGGTAATTTTGATACCGCATTTATTCAAAAATATTTCAAGCCGGGAGAGCCATCGGTAAACCTATCTGAAACAGAACTAAAATTGGTCGCCGCCATCGGTGCCTCCTTAAGAAGCAGCTTAATGGCCAATCCGGTCACCGAGACAACCAGCGAGCCTGAAGTAAATCCCTGGAGAACCAATCGCTTGAATGGCTGAGATCAGACCCTTCAAAAGCTGGCGTTATCACCCAAAATATGAAGGTGAAATGTCCAGACTTACCGCGCCGTTGTTCGATGTGGTTACTACCCAACAGCTCACAGAGCTCTATGACAATCCGGTCAATTGCATTCATCTTTCCGTTCCTGCCGGTGGCGCCCGTGAAGCAGCCCTGACACTAAAGCAATGGAAAGAAAAACAGGTACTGGTCCATCAATCACTTCCTGCCCTCTACCCCTACTATCAATACTTCAGATTTCCAGGCGATACATCCGACCGGTGCAGAAAAGGAATCATTTGCCACATCAAAGTTCACGAGTGGGAAGACGGTGTGATCCTTCGGCATGAAAATACCATTCCCGGTTCGGTTGGCGATCGATTTGAAATTTTAGAGGAAACAGGTTTCCAGGTTAGTCCAACCCACGGACTATACACCGATGAATCGCTTTCCATCGAACACCTCATGGACGAGTCGATGAATAATCCTCTCTACGTTCATACCTCTGAACAGGGTATCACCGATAAAATTTCTCTTATCCAGGACCATAATGCCATTCGGAAAATCATGACAGTCCTGAAAAATAAAAAGATCATTCTTGCCGATGGCCATCATCGCTATGAAGCCTCCTTACGCTACGCCCGGGAGAAAGGCTTGAGTAAGGATAAATTTTTGCCACATGAATCGCATCTGATGTGGCTCACCAACACGGCTTCATCCGACCTCACCATCTTACCTACCCACAGGATGGTACGGTATATCGACAACTTTAATGAATATGAATTCCTTACTGCCATCGGCACTGATTTCGAGGTGGTGCCAAAGGAAACATTTATCCGTGTTGCGCAAGGCAACGATCAGGGCCAACCAACCTTCTGCCTCCTGATGGGTGCCAAGGAAATTTATATCAGGCTCAAAGATGGACTTTGGAGTACCAACCCATGGCCCTTTCCTAAAGCGATTCTTAAATTGGACCTCACCATCCTGCATTACTTCATCATTGAAAAACTGTTGGGCATCGCCGGCAAGGATCAACGCGGATCAGAACAATTGTTGTTCGAGCGCGACGAACAACGATGCAGAATGGCGGTTGGTGAAGGATCTGTTCAGCTCGCCGTTCTTACCCACGCCGTATCCATATCCACGGTAACTGAAGTTTGCGGAAGTGGATTTACCCTGCCTCAGAAATCAACTTACTTTTATCCAAAGGTGACTTCAGGTTTTGTTTTTTCTTCTCTACTTCCGGAGGAGAGCCGTATTCCGGCGTATGCCGATTATCCGGAAACGATATGAACGACCGCAAACTGGTTTTGGCTTCTGGTTCACCTCGAAGGGCTTACCTGCTTAAGGCTTGTGGTCTCCGCTTTGATGTTCGGCCAACCGATGCGCCAGAAGATTTCCCATCGGGTTTATCGCCCGTGAAAGTTCCGTCCTTGCTTTCAGAACGAAAGGCAAAGGCAGCGCTTGCAACGCTAAAGCCATTCGAAATGGTCCTTACCGCGGACACCATTGTAATACATGATGGCCATATATTGAACAAACCTGAAAATGAAATTGAGGCCGTAGCCATGCTCAGAAAACTTTCAGGCCAAACACATCAGGTCGTTACGGCTTGTTGCCTTGCCGATGGTCAACATCTGGAAATTCGGGAAGAAATGTCACTGGTTACCTTCAACCATTTAAATGAAACCGACATCGTTCGGTATGTAAAAAATTTTAAGCCGCTGGATAAGGCTGGTGCCTATGGCGCCCAGGAGTGTCTGGCCGATCATTACAATCCATGCAACGAGGAAGAAAGAGCATTTATTGATGCACTGAGCCTTCACGAAATCATTGCACAAAGCAAACCACAACAGCTTCCTGCCGAACCACTGATCGCCATCCAAAAAATTTCTGGTTCCTATTTTAATGTAATGGGCCTACCGATTCACAAAGTTTATCCATGGATCATGGAAAAACTTTAAAGGGAAGCCAGATCAGTCTTTCAGGATACCGAACTCGGTCCTGATTTTTTTCTCTTTTCTTGTGGCTTCCCGAACCGATCGGTTGAATTGAATGGATTCTCTCGTTTTGTAAGGCCTGGCATGATCCAGGTGAATACAGATGGCACTGTAACGAATTTGTTTGCCGCGGATGCCAAGGTTTTCCAAACGCTCACCCAACTCCCGGTCTTGTCCACCGTATTGCATTTTCTCATTGAACCCATTGACCTTAATGAGATCTTTTTTCCATCCAGATGCATTGTGACCATTCCAGGTGGGCTTGGTGGTGGTGATGGTATTTAAAAGGTCCTGGATCAGTCCACGGGCAGTTAATTTCAAAATCCGGAAGGTTGGATCAAGGCCATTTTCTCGCAGCCAGGCTGGATTAAAAGCTTTACCAGAGCCAATGTCATCGGCACTGATTTTTTTACTGGTGCTCATTGGCAACATAAAGTACCCACCGGAAAGGAATCGACCTGGCTCCGCGTTTTTGGCATGGACTTCAATAAAATCTTTTCTGGGAATGCAGTCGTCGTCGGTGAAGACCAGATAATCTGAAGTGCTGGCAAGGATGGCTTTATTGAGGATCATGGATTTCTGAAAGCCCTCATCGGGTTGCCATACGTGGTGTACCATAATCCCTGAATGCTCGCGAAATCGTTCAATCAGCGACTTGGTTTCAGGTCCGGATCCGTCGTCGGCAATGACCAATTCAAAATCAGAATAGGTCTGGTGCGCAAATCCAATCAACACCTTTTCAAGCCACTCCGGTTTGTTGTAGGTACAAATGATTACTGAGATGCGCATGATAGAATTTAACTCAGAGGTTGCTTAGGGAGGCCGTAAAAATAAGAAAACCCGCTTATTCAGCGGGCTTTCCGATTAAGACTTCTGTGACTCAGGAATTATTTATTGCCTGAAGTATTCGAGCTTTTATCCTCTTTTTCTTTTTCCTTGATTTTTACCTTGTCACCATCTTTCAATCGCTTGGAGACTGCAAGGAACGGGCCTACAATTACTTCCTGTCCTTTGCTGATTCCGTTCAGGATTTCAATGTTGTCGTAATCGCTGATACCAGTTTTCACTTCCATCATCTTGGCCACATCACCGTCTTTTACAAATACCACAATTTTATCAGCCTTCTTTTTGGGTGCAGCTTTTTCATTGGTCGCACGATTGGATGTAGTTGCCTGATCGCCTTCACCCTCCTTCTTCTCATCTTCTGCAGGCTCTTCAGGATTACGGGTGGTTACAGCAGAAAGCGGTACAGTGAGGATGCCGGATTTACGGTTGGTTAAAATTTCAACGGAAGCCGTCATTCCCGGGCGGAATGGATATTTGATTCCTTTTTTAATCAAATCCTGATAAGAAGACTGAAGGACAAGGATTCGGACTTCAAATTCAGTGATCGCATCGGCAGAAAGTTTGTCTTTGGCGGTATTGGCAATGTTGGTAACCAAACCACGGAACTGCTTGCTCTGGCTGGCGTAGGAATCAACATCGATTAGTACCGTATCGTTAAGATGAACACGGACAATATCGTTTTCATTGACGTTCACCCGAACTTCCATTTTGTTCAGATCGGCGATTCGAAGCATTTCGGTTCCCTGCATCTGAATGGTTCCCAAGACCCTTTCACCTTGTTTTACATTGAGCTTAGATACAACGCCTTTCATTGGAGCCACGACCAGGGTCTTGCGGACGTTTTCACGCGCTTCCTTCACCGCAGCTTCAGTGCTTTTCACAATGAACTTTGCTGCCTCCAGAGACTGCTCAGCCGATGATAAATCGTTCTTAGAAACATCGTAGTTCTGGCGGGCAAGCTGCCAATCGGCCTCCGAGATCACCTTTTCCTTCCAAAGCTTCTCCTGACGTTTAAAGTCGGCATCGGAACGGATGAAAGTAGCTTTGGCCCTCGATAACCCAGCTTCTGCGGAGAGCACGTTTGCACGCTGCTGATTTAATGTTGCTTCAGACCGCTCAAGCTGACTCAACCATGCATCGGGCCTGATTTTCACCAGCGGTTGTCCGGATTGTACAGAGTCTCCGTCTTCCACATTGAGTTCAATGATTTCACCGGAGACCTCCGGTGCGATTTTGACTTCGACCACCGGTTGTACAGTACCGGATGCAGAAACCTTTTCAACGATGTCACTTGTTTTAGAAAGAGCCGTTTCAACCTCAATCTCCTTTGATTTACCAATCCATCCCTGCTGTCGTCCAACAACGAGAACAAGGATTAATACCACCAAACCAACAATCAGGTAGTAAAGGGATTTTCCGGATTTCTTTTTAGGTCTTTCAGTTTTAGGGATGGACATTTTCTATTCGGTTGAAGGTTGATCCTGATGATTCAGGGGTAAAGTCAAAATTATTTTTCGGCTGATGAGTTGTTCAAAGATTATAAGTCAATTGGCTTGCCCTGATAAAAATCAAGGAGCTTTTTTCTGAAGATGAAATTGAATTTGGCTCTGGCCAGATCGGATCTTGATTGGAACAGATCACTTTCTGCAATCCGGAATTCAACGTAGTTGCTGGCACCGATTTCAAAGCGTTGCTTGGTCATACGGTAGGCTTCATTCCTCGCGTTGAGTTGCTTAAGCGAGGCAGCATATGTCTTTGAAGCAGCTACCGCATCGTTGTAGGCTGTTTCAATGGATTGACGCAGTGTATTTTCTGTTTCTAATCTATTTACAGCAGCAAGCTCTTTGGAAACCGCCGCACGCTGTACGTTGGCGCGGGATTGGAGTCCGTTGAACAGCGGAACGTTGAGCTGGAGGCTCAGGGTTTTAAAAAGGTTATCACTGATTTGTTCGCTGGCATTGTAATCAGGTGAAACAACCCGGTAAACCGGCTGGTAGGCAAATACCGGCTGATTCGCTCCGTTAACAACCGCGACGCCGATAGGATTGGAACCAAGCTCAACACCATCGATGGCCGTGCGTTGGGTATTGGAAACACTTGAGTAGTTGGTTTGTGCGGCAGCATTGATCGACAAGCGCGGGGTAAGACCACCTTTCGCTGATCGCAGCGCAAGTTCAGCACTTTCCACCCGCAGGATCGCACCTTGAATTTCCGGCATCGTCTGCTGCGCTATGGTATAGATCTGGTCTGGTGAATTTTCTAAAACGAGATCTTCAGGGCTGATCTCGGGAACGACGATATCAAAAACCTCAGAACCCTGAACCTGCATAGCCTGCTTAAGCTGAAGCAATGAAAGGTTTAAGGCATTTTCCTGGTTGATCAGGTTAACCTCGTTGGTAGCAACCTGAGCCTCCTGATTAAGTTCATTGGCTTTGGGAAGCTGACCGGCCTCAACCTGTTTGCGGATGCGGTCCAACTGTTCCTGCCCGGACTGAAGCTGAAGCTTTGCGTTCTCCAGCAGTTCCTTGTTAAAGATCACATTGGTATAGAGCGTTACAACGTTTAGGATGACATCATTTTTGGCTTTTGCGAGTTCATAATTGCCCGCCTCAAATTCACGATCGGCCTGACGGACTGTGTTGGTCAGACGGAAACCATTGAACAAAGTGAGGTTGCTGGCCGCCTGGAAGTTGAGGACGTTAGCGTTTCGATTGATGAACGTATTGGTTACAGGGTTAATGGCACGACCGAAGTTCTTACCGTAGTTGGAACCGAAATTGAGTGTTGGAAGCAGGGAGGTTTTGGATTGCAACAGGTTGATCTCACTTGATTTCAGATTATAGTATCCGCGCTTTACCCGGAGGTTGTTTTCTAAGGCTATGTCGATACATTCCTTCACAGTAAGCGTCCTGGTGGATTGGGCGGAAGATGGAATCCAGACCAATATGAGGAACGTCAGGAGGAGAAAAGGTCTAATCATGGAGCTTGAATTTTCGACATGGGTAGCTTGAACGGATTTTCGTGAAAAAGGATGCCCTTGGACCGAAATAAACCGCCTGGCGGTACACCAATGGTCAATTTACACTGCAATAGGCGCTTTTATGGTGGGATGGGACTGATAACCTTCGATCAGAAAGTCCTCAAATTGATAACTGAAGATGGATTCAGGTTTACGAAGGATCTTAAGTTTTGGAAGCGGAAAAGGTTCGCGGGTTAGTTGAAGACGTGCCTGTTCCAGGTGGTTGGTATAGAGATGGACATCGCCGCCTGTCCAAACGAAATCACCGGGCTCCAAATCGCATTGTTGAGCGAACATATGGGTAAGCAAAGCATAGCTGGCGATGTTGAAGGGAACGCCGAGAAAATAATCTGCACTGCGTTGATAAAGCTGACAGGAAAGTTTGTTGTTGGCCACATAAAACTGAAACATAGCATGGCAAGGAGGCAGGGCCATTTTATCGACCTCGGCCGGATTCCACGCGGTTACGATGTGACGTCTTGAATCGGGCTTCTTTTTTATTTGATCGATGACTTGAGAAATCTGATCTATGGTTTGACCGTTGGGTGCGGGCCAGCTTCTCCACTGGTGGCCGTAGACAGGGCCGAGCTCACCATTTTCGTCCGCCCATTCATCCCAGATGGTTACACCATTGTCGCGCAGGTATTTAACGTTGGTATCTCCGTTAAGGAACCACAGCAATTCGTAGATGATGGATCGAAGGTGAAGTTTTTTGGTGGTGACCAACGGGAACCCCTTGCTTAGGTCAAATCTGAGTTGGCGTCCGAACACGGACAAGGTACCTGTTCCGGTGCGGTCGGTTTTACTGGCTCCGGTGGCCAGAATGTCTGCCATGAGATCGAGGTAATTGCGCATAGAAATCAGGGCGCGAAGTTACCCTTAAACCACCTAAGAATCAATGCAGGTGTGTACTACCTTTAGTATAGGATAACCTCAAGATTTCTAGCTCCGTGTAAACAAAAAAAAGGTTACGAAAGTAAATCAAGGAACTTCATTCCCCCATTCTTAAAAGACCTTCATCCAACAATCGATTGGTTAGGTGATTTGCATATTATTATCATGTTTAAAAAATCCTATTTTCTATACATGAAGGTTGGATCAGGTATAAATGTTATACATGATGCCCGCCCCTATTTTCGACTGTAGCGCGAAATGTTTCCAACGATTTTATGAAAGACTTTTTCTTAATCATACCGCCAATTCACGCTTATCACCCCCTGGTCGATCAAAAACGCATAACTTTACCACCATGGTCGTTTCAAAATTTAATCAGGCTAAGTTTTATTCCTTCCTCCTGCTCCTTTCGTTCGCCACGCTACTTCAGGCACAAATAAGACCAAATGAATCTTCCTTAAAGATCGCCCGACTCAAATACGAAGGCGGCGGCGACTGGTACGCAAACAAAACCGCCCTGCCCAATCTGATCAAATTCTCTAAACAACAACTCAACCTCCAACTGGCTGAGGAAGAAGATGTCGTACAACCTCAAAGCAGGGATATTTTCAGCTATCCCTATGTGTACATGACCGGCCACGGTAATGTGGTTTTCAGTAGCGAGGCTGCTGCAAACCTCAGGCGATATCTCATGGCCGGTGGATTCCTGCACATCGATGACAACTATGGCATGGATCAGTTTATCAGACCGGAGATCAAAAAGATTTTCCCCGAAGCTTTGCTTACCGAACTTCCACCCGATCATCCCATTTACCATCAGAAGTACAACTTCCCAAAAGGCCTGCCTAAAATCCATGAACATGATGGCAAGCCCGCACAAGGACTAGGCGTGTTTTACCAGGGCAAACTCGTTATCTATTACACCTATGAATGTGATCTGGGCAACGGCTGGGAAGACCAGAAAATCCATCAGGATCCGGAAGAAAAAAGACAGGATGCGCTGCGCATGGGTGCAAACATTCTTAAGTATTGTTTTACGGGGAGGTAATGTATTAGCCCCACCCAAATTCTCTTCTCATAGCTGACCCAAAAACTTCTCGAGCGTTTTATGCAACGCAGCGCCCCTGAGGTTTTTGGCAACAATAACACCTTCAGGATTCACCAGAATGGAAAATGGTATGGCGTTAATGTTGTACGTCCGGGCTGCCTCAGAATCAAAATACCTTAAATCCGAAACATGTACCCAGTTCAATCCATCCTCTGCAATGGCCTGAACCCAATCTTCCCGGCTGCGGTCCAGGGAAACGCCCATCACTTCAAATTTTTCACCACCAAAACGCTGATAGGCTTTCACCAGATTCGGATTTTCGCGCCTGCAGGGCCCACACCACTTCGCCCAGAAATCAACCAGCACATATTTTCCTTTGAGCGATGAGAGTTTAATCACTTTACCACTCGGATCCGGTAAGGCAATCTCTGGTGCCTTCGCCCCCACCGCCGTAAGCTTTCCTTTTTCCACCATCAACTTAAAGTCGCGGGAAATCGAATACCGCTCCCAGTCGCCGGTTAATGTCTCCGCAACTTTTTCGAATGCAGAAAAATTACGGTCCTTATCCACAGTATTCCGGTTCAATAAATCGATGACCGCAGGATTGGGCGATTGTCCAATCAAATAGGCCGCAATCGAATCATCGGATACCCCAACCAACTGCTGATACTCCTCTTGCAATTTTCCAATCGCCTCTTCATCGTTTCGCGAAACTGCCTCACTGAATGCCTGATTTAATTTCAACACATCCTCCGACCCCTGAAAGGCTGTGCGCATGGCATCGACCTTGGTGTAAATTTCCATTTCAGGAGACCCCAACACCTCAAAACGACCAGACTCATCGATGTTGATGGTGATGTCGCTTTTGTTCAATACAAAATCAACAAACTGTGTTTCAAAAAAGAATATTCGGTAGAATCCAGGCTCACGAAGCGTAAGCGTTTTGGTATACGTTCGAGCCGTCTCATCAAAAGCAGCGGTTTCAACATGACTGGTGGTATCGGCCCAATCTTTAATTGTAATGGCACCACTGCCCGCAAATCCAACCTTTCCTGAAACGGTTATCTGCCAGGTGTCTGCCACAGATTTCTTTTCGCAGGACACAAAAAATACACCGATCAAAACGATGGAAAAAATTATGGATAGGTGCTTATGGTGGTTTTTCATATCAGTTCTTTTCATTCAACAAATTAGATAAAATCTCCGTAGAGCGTTTCGGGTCAGCCTTTCCCGCAGTGCGTTTCATCATTTCCCCCATAAACATGCCTAGGATTCCCTTTTTTCCCTTTTGGTATTCTTCCACCTTGAGCGGATAAATCCTCAGAATATCCCGCGCGATGCCAATCAATTCCTCATCCGATTGTACTTCAAACAATCCAAGTGCAGCGCACAACTCCTCCGGGTTTTTTTCCGGTGATTTCACCCATTCCGGAAATAGTTTTTTTGAAGCCGCCGTATGATTGAGCCTTCCTTCCTCCACGGCATCGATCATCCAGGCCAAGGAACGAGCCGACAACGGAAATTCCTTGTCCGGATTTTCATTTAAATAAGTCCTTACCGGACCCATTAGCCAGTTGGACGCTGATTTGGTGTGCGTGGTCAATTCCGTCAATGCTTCAAACAACCTGGCGGTGATCACATCTGAGGCTAAAACGGAAGCATCATACTGAGGCAAATGGAACCGGTCAACAAACATGGATTCATACTCACCCGATGTTTTCGGCATCGATTGCCTGATGGACGCCAACCAATCTTTTGTGATTTCAAAAGCACAAAGGTCCGGCTCAGGAAAATACCGGTAATCGTTGACCTCCTCTTTTTTTCTCATCGAAAATGTTTTCCCGGAATCAGCATCGAACAAGCGCGTCTCCGAGACGATCGTTTCTCCGTGAATCAAACAAGCCATCTGTCGCTGCGCCTCATATTGTATGGCCGCCCGCAGATTTTTGGTTGAATTCATGTTCTTGATCTCCACTTTGGTTCCTAGCACCGCTGAACCCTTCGATCGCACCGATACGTTGGCATCGGCCCGCAGTGACCCTTCTTCCATGTTACCATCCCCTATCCCTAAAAACCGCACGAGTTTTCGGATTTCCATGACAAAAGCCGCAGCTTCCTCCGGATCATGCATGCAGGGTGTGGTAACAATTTCAAGCAGGGGCACTCCCGCACGGTTGTAATCAACACCTGAAAATTTCTGACCATCAAAATGCATCAGCTTGCCCGCATCCTCTTCCAGGTGGATATGATGAATGACTACCTCACTTTCGATACCAGCCTTTTGAATTTTTACCGCTCCTCCCCTACAAATGGGATTTCTATACTGAGTAATCTGGTAGCCTTTCGGAAGATCGGGATAGAAATAATTTTTTCGCTCGAAGGTAGTTACCCCTTCCATGGTACATCCCAGCGCAAGTCCTAACCGCGCTCCATATTCCAACACCTTTAGATTCAGCTTGGGGAGCGTTCCGGGATGGGCAAGAGAGATCAGGCTGACATGCGTATTTGGATTCAGATCAAATGCGGCTGAGTCCGAACAAAAGATCTTCGATTGGGTACTGAGCTGGACATGTACCTCCAGCCCGATTACGATCTCAAATTCTTTTTCCGTCATGATCAGGCCAAAAGACCCGGAGCCTTTGAAACCACCGCATCCAGTCCACCGAGGTTTTTACCACCGGCCGTTGCGAAAAACGGCTGTCCACCACCACCACCTTGTATTTCCTTAGCCAACTCACGGACAAGGTTGCCGGCATGAAGTTTTCCCTGAGCAACAATTGAATCACCTATCATCACCGCCACCTGAGGCTTGCCTTCGATTTCGGCCGCGAGGACCAGCACGATGTCTTCGAACTGGTTGCGCAACCCAAACGCAAGATTTTTTAGTGCATTGGCATCGGGCAGCGTAACCCTGGCAATAAGCTCACTGCGCCCGTTCGATTTTTTAACCTTCACAGCAAGCTCCTTTTGCACACGACCTACTTCCTCCTGATTGAGTTTTTCAATTTTCTTTTCAAGCTGGGATTTTTCCTCCAACAAGGTATTGACCGATTGGAGTACATCCTTCGGATTGCGCAGTATGGTTTTGATTTCACGAACAGCAATGGCTTCCTCACGGGCAAAACGCTCTGCCACAAGTGAAGTCACTGCTTCAATCCTTCTGATCCCGGCAGCAACAGACCCTTCTGAAACAATCCTGAAATAGCCAATCACCCCTGTAGATGGCACGTGCGTGCCGCCGCAGAGTTCAACAGAATAGGTTGGATCGAACGTGATCACACGAACATGATCACCATATTTTTCCCCAAACAGCGCCATGGCGCCCATCGCCTTTGCATCATTGATCGGAACATTACGTTTTTCATCCAATCGGATGTTTGATCTGATTTTCTGATTGACCTCATCCTCGATGCGGTCCAGCTCCTCTCGGGTAACCGCAGCAAAGTGTGAAAAATCAAAACGCAACAGCTCATCATTAACCAAGGAGCCACGTTGTTCCACATGCTTTCCGAGTGTATTTCTTAGCGCGGCATGCAACAAGTGTGTCGCAGAGTGGTTGTTGCGAATGGCGTCTCGCCGATTTGTATCCACATGGGCCTTCACAGGCGATGCAGGATTTGCAGGAATACCATCGGTGATCATTACCACCAGTTCATTTTCTTTTTTGGTGTCCACCACTTTAATGGCTTTACCTTCGGATTCGATTCGACCGGTATCTCCTACCTGTCCGCCACTCTCCGCATAAAATGGTGTTTTCTCCAACACCACCTGAAACAAATCTTTTCCTTTTTGTTTGACGTTCCGGTATCGGAGGATCGATGTCTCCGCCTGGGTGGCATCGTAACCAATGAATTCAGGTTTGACATCCTGTCGCACCATCACCCAATCGCCGGTTTCGCGGGCAGCATCGGCTTTGGATCGGCTCTTTTGCTTTTCCATTTCACTGTTGAACCCTTCTTCATCGACGGTAAATCCTTTTTCGCGCGCGATGAGTGCAGTGAGATCGAGGGGAAAGCCATAGGTGTCGTAAAGTTCAAAGGCCTGCGCTCCGGTAATGGCAGACAGGGTCTCCATTCTTTTCAATCCTTTCTCCAGTGTACGAAGGAAAGATTGCTCCTCTTCATGAATGACCCGGCACACATAATCCAGCTGGGATTTTAATTCAGGGAAAACACCTGAAAGTTGATCGGCCAGCACCGGTGTGAGCGTATGAAGGAATGGCTCACGAAGATTCAGATATGAAAATGCATACCGGACAGCGCGGCGTAAGATTCTGCGGATCACATAACCTGCACCGGTATTGGAAGGAAGCTGTCCATCGGCAATAGCAAAACTTACCGCGCGAACATGGTCTGCCACCACACGAATGGCAATGTCCGTTTTTTCTGATGTGCCGTATCGAACACCGGATCGGTCGGAAATAAATTGCATCAGAGGCGTAAAGACATCCGTTTCGTAATTGGAGTGTTTGCCCTGAATGGCCATGCACAAGCGCTCGAAGCCCATTCCGGTATCGACATGGCGCGCGGGAAGAGGTTCGAGTTTGCCGGAAGCAAGACGGTTAAACTGAATGAAGACCAGGTTCCAGATTTCAACCACCTGTGGATGACCGGTGTTAACCAATTCCTTGCCGTCTTGTTTTTTACGCTCTGATTCTGAACGAATGTCGACGTGGATTTCGGAGCACGGTCCGCATGGACCGCTGTCGCCCATCTCCCAGAAGTTATCTTTTTTAGAACCGTGGATCACACGGTCTTTTCCGATTACAGCGGCCCATAGATCAAAAGCTTCCTGATCCATGGCAATGTTTTCTGCGGCATCGCCACCAAATACTGTTGCGTACAACCTGTCTTTTGGTAACTGGTAGACATCGGTGAGCAGTTCCCAGGCCCATTCAATGGCTTCCTTTTTAAAGTAGTCGCCAAAGGACCAGTTGCCCAACATTTCAAACATGGTTTGATGGTAGGTATCCAAGCCCACATCTTCCAGGTCGTTGTGCTTACCGCTAACGCGAAGACACTTTTGAGTGTCAGCAATTCTTTTTGAAACCGGAACAGCGTTGCCTAGAAAGTAGTCCTTGAATTGCACCATACCGGAGTTGGTGAAAAGCAGCGTCGGATCATTTTTAAGTACCAATGGCGCTGAGGGCACGATGAGATGACCCTTTTTCTCAAAAAACTGAAGAAACTTAGTCCGGATTTCTGCTGAAGTCATTGCTTTTTTATGCTTGGGCGTTTAGCCCGATTCTTTAACTTTAAGACCCTTTTCCCAAAAAAACGCCCTAAAATAAACATTTGAATACGTTTCGTGGATAAGAACCTATATAAGTACAACAAGCGAACCCTTCGATTCGAGAAGGCCGGCATACCCTGGGACAGAATTTTGTTCAGGGTTTTAGGCTTTAGCGGTATTGCATTCGGAACGTTTTTTGGACTTGCATACCTGAAAAGCAGGTATTTCGGTTCAGAAGAATCGGTGAGGTTGCGCAAAGAAAATGAAGCCATTGCTTACCACAGAACCAGACTGCAGGCTGAGCTGACAGAAATAAGGGGCGCTGTTCAGAACTTATCAAAGGAAGAGGAGAACCTTTACAAGACAGTTTATTTTACTGACCGTAATGACCAGGGACCGGCTGCACCGACGGTTAACCCGGATGACCTTGACCGATATGAGTTTCATGACCTTGCAGACCGTACGCTGATCCGACTGGGAAGCTTATTTGACCGAGCATCTGGAAATAATTCATTCTTTGGGAATTTCTTTTGGCCTGGAAAGGAAGACCATCTGGAGTTAAGGCATCTGCCCGTGTTGCCGCCGGTAAAGGGTTTTGAGGTGAAGCAGGTTGCGTGTGGCTTCGGTATGCAGATCAACCCCTTTAATAAAAAACCCTATAAACATTCAGGAATTGATGTGCTCGCTGAGCATGGTACTGCAGTTCTGGCTGCTGGTAATGGCGTGATTCGTTCAATTACCGTCGATGGTGCACCGGGCGGTGCAGGGACATCGGTGTTGATTGATCACGGCGATGGTTATCAGACGAAGTACTCCAGACTGGAGCATGTTTTGGTGCGCACAGGGCAAAAAGTTGCTAAAGGATTGATCATAGCCGACATCGGGTTATCAGGTAGCTCCATTGCGCCTCACCTTCATTTTGAAATTTTAAGAAATGGAAAGCATGTCGATCCAGCGCTGGTTTTGGTTGAAAACCTTTCCGAGGCAGATCTGGTGGTACTGCAAAGTGTTGGACAATCACCTAAACAGGCATTGGATTAATGTTGTTTCGATATTTCCGATATGACCCCATCCACTGCGGATTTATTGTAGACCGCAAGGCGCCAAAAGAGGCCCGGAGATCAACATTAAGATTTTTGGCATTATCGATTGGAATGGGCTTGGTGCTGTTTGGCATTTATGCGCTATTCCTTCCGGAATATGATGAAGTGGTGTTGCAGGAGTACAATACGGTTGCAAAAGCATCATGGACTGAATTAAAAAATGAGATCCGCGAATTGGATGACCGCATCACCATGCTGGAACGTGAAGACGATGACCATTACCGCGTCTTACTGAATATGGAGAAGCTTCCGGCTTCGATACGCCGCGGCGGTTCGGGGGGAAGAACTGAATCGGACTGGACCAATCAATCTGACCTGCCCATAATTAAGAGAGGTTACCAGGATGTAAAGGTCTTGTGGAACCGGGTTCGCATGGGAAATCAATCTTATGTGGAGTTAAAAGATAAGATTGAGGAGAAGGAAGGTATGTTGGCGAGCCGGCCAGCACTTCAACCATTGGACAATCGGCAGATTACTCGGTTTCATGGGCTGTATGGCATGCGCATGCACCCAGTGTACCGTGATTGGCGCTTTCACCACGGCTTGGATCTCACAGCCAGGCCCGGAACCCCGGTGTATGCAACTGGTGAGGGACTGGTTACGGTTGCAAAATACAGTGGTGGCTACGGACAGGTTGTTTTTGTGAACCATGGTTATGGATTTGAGACCAGGTATGCTCATTTATCAAAGATTAAGGTCGCTGAAGGTCAAAAAGTAAAGCGGGGAGAGTTGCTTGGATTGGTTGGAAACACCGGAACCTCCACCGGCCCACATTTGCACTATGAGGTATTGTTTAAGGATGAGTGGGTGAATCCTATCCATTTCATGTATAGAGATCTGTCCCAATCTGATTTCAACGAGATAATTCGGGAGGCCAAAAAATAGTCCGAATACGTTTGCGTTGCATTTAGGGAGAAAAACACGGTTTCCGCTGATTTTTTTCTCTGTTTTTTTACTCAAGTTTTTATAGAAAAAAACGTGAACAACTTGTTGAAAATGAGTTGATAAAATTAAGTGCCATCAAGTCGGTTAGAATTAAAATTGCGTAACTGTTTTGACCTTAAGATCTAAATCCGATATTTGATACACCGATGGCCTACAAGGAAAAAGAAATAGAAAAACTTTACTACTCCATCGGCGAAGTGGCTGAAATTTTCAATGTAGCGCCCTCGCTGATTCGGTTCTGGGAGTCAGAGTTCGAGATCATCCAGCCCAAGAAAAACCGAAAGGGCAACCGTCAGTTCACCAAAGAAGACATCGATAATGTTCGCCTCATTTACCATCTGGTAAAAGAGAAAGGATTTACCCTTCAGGGTGCCAAGGAAATGGTCAAGAACGACACGGTGGCCGTTAAGACCAAGATGGAGATGATTGAATCCCTGCGCACCATCCGCAAGTTCTTACTAGAGATCCGCGACAGGATCTAATTGCTAACATTCATTTTAAGAACGACTGGAATCCATCCCAAAAATGGACGAAGAAAGGCTTGCGTTGCTTGCCCTTAGGTTTACACCTGGCATTGGGGATACCCTTTTTAAAGCACTGATAGGAAAGATTGGCACCGCCAGGGAGGTCTTTGGGCTACCGGTCGGCAAACTGATAAAAGTCCAGGGTGTTGGGGAAGCCACAGCGCGGGCAATTCAATCTAAGTCCACTTTCCGTGACGCTGAAATTGAAATCAGACGCGCAGAACAAACCGATACCAGCATAATCTTTTATCATGATCCAAATTATCCCCACCGGCTAAACACTACACCTGACCATCCGGCAGCCATTTATGTGCAGGGGAGCCTGAGGTTCGGTCAGGACAGGATGCTGGCAGTGGTTGGAACGAGGAAATGCACACCCTACGGTAAAAGTGCACTGGAGAAAATTCTGCTTGAGATCAGACCCTTTAATCCTGTGATTGTAAGTGGGCTGGCCTATGGAATAGACATTCATGCACATCGCATGGCAATGGAATTGGGAATGCGAACCATCGCCATTCTTGGCAGCGGACTCGACCACATTTATCCAACAAACCATGTTGAATTGGCTCGACGTATGTCGACCACCGGCGCATTGATTTCAGAGCAACGGTTTTCAGCCAAACCTGAGGCCCATTATTTTCCGGCCCGCAACAGGATAATTGCGGGATTATCCGAAGGCGTTCTGGTCGCTGAGGCATCGGAAAAAGGCGGCGCGCTCATTACGGCAGATCTTGCCCTCTCCTACGACCGGGAGGTATTTGCCATACCGGGCAACATCTTGGCAGCGGGATGTGCAGGTTGCAACAACCTCATTAAGGATCATAAGGCACAGCTTGTGACTACCGGTGAAGAAATCGCGCTGGCGCTGCGATGGACGAGCCATAATGGACCTGTAAAAACCGACTTAAAGCATGTAGGAACAATCAATCGAAAGCCCTTAAGCCCAGAAGAAGAGCAATTGATGAAGTTCATGGATCTGGAAAGGGTATTTTCGATTGACAGCCTTAGTGAACTAACGCAATGGTCAAGGGGCACATTAACCACAACGCTACTCGATCTGGAATTGGCGGGGCGGATAACGACTTTGCCAGGCAACCGGTATAGGCTTAGAAAATGAGTCTTTTTAACTTTTATTTGTTGAACCAAGTCCATGCAACTGCAAGAGCACTTCAACTTAAAAGACCTGAATACCTTCGGTATTGAGGCGAAGGCAAAATACTTCGCTGAGATCAGGGAGAAAAAAGACCTTAGAGACCTTATTTCAAGTGGAATTCTAACCAGTGAAAGCTGGTTGATTCTTGGCGAGGGCAGCAACATTCTGTTCAGGGGCGACTATGATGGTCTTATTTTGAAGACCCGTTTATCTGGGATGACCACCGAAAAATGCTCCGAGGATCAAATACTGGTAACTGCAGCGGCCGGAGAATCATGGCATGGCCTGGTAATGCGGTGCATGGACCATAATTGGGGAGGCATTGAGAACCTCGCCTTGATACCGGGTACAGTTGGGGCAGCACCGGTTCAGAACATCGGAGCGTATGGAAGAGAGCTCAGCGAAGTGCTGGAATATGTCGATGTGATCGACCTCGAGACGGGTGATGAAGATCGACTTGATCAAAAAGTTTGTGCCTTTGGGTACCGTGATAGCCTCTTTAAACAGCCGAAAGGAAAAAAATTTTTTATCTCAAGTGTTACTTTAAGACTGACCACTAAAAACCATCTCATAAATACCAGCTATGGTGCCATCAGCACCGTATTGATGGGGCAAGGAGTAGAACAACCTACGCTTCAGGATGTTGGCCGCGCAGTGATCAGCATTCGAAAAGAGAAACTCCCTGATCCGCAGAAGATTGGCAATGCCGGCAGCTTTTTTAAGAATCCTGTCGTCGATGCGGCATTGATTGAAAGTATTCAAAATCAATACTCTACACTTCCATTCTATAAAACTGAAAATCAGCAATTTAAGATACCTGCAGCATGGCTCATTGAAACTGCCGGTTGGAAAGGAAAAAGACTTGGAAACACAGGAGTTCACGAAAAACAGGCGCTTGTGCTGGTCAATTACGGAGGCGCTACCGGCGAAGAAATTCTGAATCTTTCACAACAAATTATGGATGATGTGAAGACGAAATTTGGTGTGCAGCTGCAACGCGAAGTACAGATCGCAGAAGGCAAATCACCAAAGTAAAATCATCGAGTTATGAGTGGTCGAATCAGAAAATTATACCTGTTGAAAATTTCAGATTTGAAAATAATCTGTCAAAAATTTTTGTGAAATCAATTTAAGTCCTAATTTCGATTACGTTTAACTATTTATTTAACCTAAAGCATTAAACGCTATGGCAAAAAAGACCGCTAAGAAAGCTGCCAAGAAAAAGGCTGCTAAGAAGAAGAAGTAATCAGATAACCTCTGATTCTTTCCGAGGGGAAGTGATCCAGGATCACTTCCCTTCTTCATTTTATAGGGGTGTACTTCCATAGATTTCTTTAGACTTATTCTAAGTCAGTCTCTATTTTTCAATAAATAAAACTGCTTAAACTGCCTTCTTCAGGATTTTAGCTTCCCACGGCAACATTCCATTTGCCTTTGATCCAACAACATTGGATATCACTAGCTCATAGCCCGTCAGATCAGGCAACGCATTCATATTCTTATCACTGAAATTGATCAGCACCATCCATTCAACCCCTTCACCAACCCTCTTGTAGGCCATCAGTTGGCCATCGCTTGTCTCCACTGGTAAATAATCACCGTAAACCAAGGTCTTTTCAGACTTGCGCAGCCTGATCAACTTTCGGAAATGGTTCAGCACTGAACTCGGTTCTTTCTCCTGAGATTCCCTGTTGATTACCGCCTTGTTTGGATTCACAACCATCCAGGGTTCAACCCCAGAAAACCCGGCGTAGGTTGAATCATCCCACTGAAACGGGGTACGGGCATTATCCCTGCCGGCATAATTTGCGGCCAACAAAAATTCCTCCTCCGAAATTCCTTTTTCCTGCGCCGTCCTGAATCCATTAAGTGTTTCAACATCCTTTGACTGGCTTACACTTTTCAATTTAATGTTGGTCATCCCCAGTTCATCACCGGCGTAAATAAATGGCGTGCCCCGCAGGGTCATCAGAAGCGTCAGAATGGCTTTAGCAGCCTCTTCCCTAAATTCTCCATCATTACCCCATCTGGACACCTGTCGCGGGAAATCATGGTTTCCAAGAAAAATACTACCCCAACCCTTGCTCCTTTGGTACAAGGCCTCATCCCAACGGCTAAAGACCAATTTAAAATCTTCCATCGACCATGGCTTTGGATCAAACCTTCCTCCAGGCCCCTGATCCAAAAACATATGATCGAAATGAAAAATCATGTCCAACCCCTTTCCTTCGGACAAATAGTCCACAGCATTCTCTGCATTGATCCCAGGGCCTTCGCCAACGGTAAGTACCGATGCATCAGAAAGTGCCTGTGCGCGCAGTTCACCGATGAACTCAAAAATCCGAGGTCCGTTGGCATAATAGCGCGCAATGATTTCGTTAAAATCAGCCGTATCTGCATCCGGGAAATCGGTCCGTTTCGAAATGGCCGAAATCACATCGAGCCTGATTCCATCCACACCCTTATTCGTCCAGTAACGAATGATGGATTGAAGCTCCTCCCTTACCTGCGGATTCTCCCAGTTTAAATCAGGCTGCTTTTTTGAAAACAGGTGTAGGTAATACTGTCCCGTGCGATCATCCTTTTGCCATGCACTTCCGCCAAAAAAGGAAGGCCAGTTGGACGGTGGCCCGTCCCCTTTTCCATCGCGCCAGAAATAGTACGGCCGCTTAGGATTTGTTCTGGATTGTGATGACGCCCTAAACCACTGATGCTCGTCGGATGTGTGGTTAAACACCAGGTCAATGATGATTTTTAGTCCGCGCTGATGTGCGCCTTCCAACAACCGGTCGAAATCGGCCATGGTTCCAAACTCCGGCTGTATGGACAGATAATCGCAAATATCATACCCACCATCGTCGTTGGGTGACTTGAAAAATGGATTTAGCCAGATGGCGTCAACACCCAGACTTTGAATGTAATCCAGCCGTGACAGGATCCCGGGAAGATCGCCTATGCCATCGTTGTTTGAATCCTGAAAACTTCGGGGGTATACCTGATAGACAACTGCCTCTTTCCACCACCCTGGCTGCCTGTTTGAACTCACATCAAATCATGAAATCAGATTGAACACCACAACAGCCATTACGGCACCAAGGATTGGTCCAACCACCGGTATCCAGCTGTAGGACCAATTTGAATCACCCTTACCGGGGATGGGTAACAAGGCATGGGCCAACCGAGGACCAAGGTCGCGAGCGGGGTTAATGGCAAATCCGGTGGTACCACCCAGACTTAATCCAATGGCCAATATAAGTGCGCCAACCACCAGTGGATTCAATCCATCGGTGAAGGTATTGGTGCCCAAAAACAACAGACCGATAACCAGGACAAACGTTCCGATGATCTCGCTGATGAGGTTGCCGATGGTATTTGGAATGGCTGGAGCTGTTGAAAAGATTCCAAGCTTGGCAGCCTTGTCTTCGGTTTTGCCCCAGTGGGGAAGAAACTGAAGAAACATTAATGTAGAGCCAGTAAATGCTCCGGCGAGTTGTGCGAAGATGTAGCCAGGAACCTGATCCCAAGGAAAGGCTTCACGCAGCGCAAATGCAATGGTTACCGCAGGATTCAAATGTGCGCCACTTGCAGCACCGGCAGCATAAATAGCCAACGTAACACCAAGGCTCCAACCCATACAGACCATTAACCAACCACCTCCTTTAGAGTAGCTGCCGAATAAGGTAACAGAAGCATTCACACCGCCTCCCAATAAAAGGATCATGGCCGTGCCAATAAATTCAGCGAGAAGAGGGTTCGTCATATGGTTAGGATTAGGGTTTTAAATCACTTTTTATAGACACGGAGGGTTAGTGCGGAAGCCACCATGAGACAACTACCGGCAAACCAAATGGCATGTCCTGGCTCAGAACCAAGAAATGTTTCATAAACCCATCCAAATGAAAGGGTTTGAATAATCATTGGCACTACAATCATCATATTTATGATCCCAGTGTACACACCAAATCGCTCTCTTGGAATATTGTCCATCACCAGCAGGTATGGCACACCCATCATACTGGCCCACGCCACACCAAAGCCAACCATTGGGGCGAACATCAGGTATGGATTCGTCATGGTCGGAAGCAAGAGCAATGAAATGGCCGCAAAGGCAAGACAGATGGCGTGAATGTATCGCGGACTTATTTTTCCTGTAAGCCAGGCCAATCCAAATGCCGATAGAAAGGTGACGATGTTGTAGAACCCGTTAACCAGTCCGGTCCAAGCCACTGCTTCCTCATATAAAGGATTTCCTGGCGCAGTGTTCCAGGCGCTTTTGGCAATGCTTAGTGAGACGAACTGCCAATAACAAAACATGGCATACCATTGAAAAAGGTATACCAGGGCAAGTCGCCACATAATGGACGGCATTTCCTTTATGGCCTGCAAAATCTCGCGGAAAGGCTCTAGCACACCTCGCTTAAGATTTTTCAATCGCTCCAACTCCTGAGCATCAGGTGGGATTTCCGGTGTTGTGGAGGTGGAGTACCAAACAGAGCCAATAGAGCATAAGGCACCGAAGAAAAAAGAACCATATACCCAATAAGGTATTCCGGAACCTGAAATAGCCGTTTCACCGCCCAATAATTTTTGAAAACCGAAGAGTGAAAGGTTGGCGAGGGTAATTCCAAGTCCGGTGAAAAAACTTTGCGTTAAAAATCCTGTTGCACGCTGTGACGACGGAAGTTTATCAGCAATGAATGCCCTATAGGGCTCCATGGCTGTATTGTTGGCTGCGTCGAGAATCCAAAGTAATCCAGCAGCCATCCAAAGGGTTCTTGAAAAAGGAAAAAGAAATAGACAGAGGCTACAAAAAATGGCACCGACCAAAAAGTAAGGTTTCCTTCTCCCCCATCGTGGCAACCAGGTACGGTCGCTCATAGCACCAATGATCGGCTGAATCAGAAGTCCAGTAACCGGCCCGGCAAGATTCAACAACGGCAACTCTTCCGGCCGGGCATTTAAGAAGGAATAGAGCGGATTGATTGCGGTTTGCTGGAGACCGAAGCTGTACTGGATTCCAAAGAATCCGACATTCATGTTAATGATCTGCCAAAAGGATAATGAAGGCCTTTGTGCTTCGGTGGTCATGTTGAGGAATGATGATCTGTTAAATATAGACCATTCCCTCTGCCGGTAAAATGAGAATTATTTCAAGAATCAGCCGCAGGGCCTATTTCCTTGTTTTCAGCTGATTGGAAACGAACTGTCCCACTTCCCTACCCATTTTAAGTCCCTCCGTAAGCGCAGGGATATAATGGATACCGCCGTAAAACCTGCTCATGGATGCCTCCTCTGCGGCTGCATCAAAGGACTTGAACGACCTTACGGGTATTCCGAATTCAGTTTCCGTTGAATCGGTGAATGCATAGTCCTTTCCAAAATAATGCTCCAGGATAACGGAAGCACTTCCGCTGATGGTGCTATGACCGCTGGTGTGTTCAGGGAATGGAGGTGTTTGAAGTAAGGGAACCCAGTTTTCGTCGATGTACTGATTGATGTAGGTTTCCGGACGAATGAGCTTGCTGCGGTATTTTTCATCCCAACAGGTAACGAAACCTTCGAACAAGGCAACTGCAACCCTGGCATACGCTTCAGCAGAACGCGCTGTGGAGAGCTTTTCTTTTTTGCTGACTTGCGTGAGTATATTGATCCAATGGCCTCCTGGACTGATTTTCTTATTAGCAAACATCACGTGACCATTTACATTCATCATGAAGGGGTTGCAATCCCAAAAATTCGCAATCAGTTTCTGTTCATCGGTCAGATTGATTCTGGCTTGGTAAACTTGCTCAGCGAGTTTATAAAAATCACTGCCTTTTTTGGTTGAAAAAGAAACGGGCGGTGCAGGCCTGAACTGATTTGCAGAATCCAGGACAAAAGTTCTGATTTTATTCCAGTGTGGCTCAATGGCATCCATGTATGCCGGAGGGGTTGGCTTCCATGAGTATTCATCACTAAGAATGGTGTACTTGGGAAATGACCGAGTCTGTTTGTAATTGTCTTTTGATGACCAGCGAAGAACAGCCACTGCCACGGAGTCGCCGAAAGCAATGGATCGCTTCCAGACATCGGAAGGCATGCTGCTCTCCTTTTTGTAGGACTTCATCATTTCATCGTACTCATTTTTTAAAACATCTTCTGAGAAAATCAATGTCCTGCCCGTGGTATAAAGCGCTTGTGTGGCCGCAAGCGAAAAGCTGTATTCCTTACCCGCCTCTGGCTGAGGTAAAGCACCCAGTCCATTGAGCTGACCTGAGAGCGTTACCAGGGTACTGTCTGAAAATCGTCCGGCCTCATAGGCCGCAACTGAGGCATAGGTATAAATTCGGCTGGCGACGGGAGGAGAAAAAATATCAAAAACAATCCGGTCGGTGATAGCCTTCATGGTACGGTGGAGGTATTCAGGTCGATCAGACTTTTTAGCCCAGTCCTTGTTGTTGGAGCAGGAAGTCAGGACGAAAACCGCAGATACAATTAAAAAAATAAGCTTTTTGTTCATAAAAAATGTCTCCGGTTCGGAGGTAAACAGGTACAGACAACAAAACTAACAGTTTTGAAACATGTGTCGCTGTGATCTTTATCAGTTAAAATCTCTTCAATAGGATTTCGATGGTTAGTTTTAGGGACCCTGAAACCTATATCCTTCCATGAACCGGCATCCACGCACAGCCATCAATGCCATATTTTTTATTAACGGGTTCCTTCATGCCAACCTTGCCTCGAGGTATCCGCGGGTACAGGAGCTGTTTGGCTTATCCAACGGCAACTTCGGGCTTGTTCTATTATCTGTTTCCGTAGGTGCGGTGCTGGCCATGCCATTTACGGGATGGTTGATCATTCGTAATGGTAGCCGACGGATAGGGATTTTTTCAGTTTTTTCTTATGCCATATTTTTTCCGCTGGTCACGTTCATGCCGGGAATGCCGGGATTGATGGCCTTATTTTTTGTGATGGGCGTCACGGCAGGCATGCTTGATGTGTCGATGAATGCACAGGCAGTGATGGTAGAGCGGAATATTGGCAAACCCATCATGAGTTCTTTCCATGCGTTGTTTAGCATAGGGATGGCTATTGGTGCGTTTTGCGGGTCTCTGGTAGAGGAATGGAGCATATCCCTCCCTGCACACCTGGCCTCCGTAACCGCTTTTAGTTTGATGATTGCTTTTTGGGTTCGCTATCATCTGGTGCACGATGCGCCACAATCAAACGCAGATGGTCCGGCGTTTCAACTACCCAATGCGGCCATGGTGAGCATAGGCGTTATTGCTTTTTGCTGCATGACTGGTGAAGGCGCCATGGCGGACTGGACCACCAATTTCATGGAGAGCATTTCTAAATCACCTAAGGCGATGGCTCCACTTGGATTATCGGCCTTTGCGCTGGCCATGACCCTTGGAAGGATTTTAGGAGACAGAGCAAGGGCACATTTTGGTGATAAAAAATTAATGGTTGGCTGTGGACTGATATCAGCTGCAGGGTTGGCTATAGCCTTGTGGTGGATCGATCCTTATGTATCGATTGCGGGATTTTTTCTGGTGGGCATTGGTCTTAGTGTGATTGTACCGATTGCCTACAGCATTGCAGGGAACTCTACGGATGTTAGCCCGGGCGTTGGTTTAGCGATGGTCACTACTGTTGGTTACACTGGATTTCTTTTTGGTCCGCCGGTGATTGGTTTTTTTGCTGACTTGTCGGACATCAGGATGGCGTTGTTGTTTGTTATGGCCTTGTTTGTGGTGATGACGGTTTTAAGTTACCGCTATAAGCGGCCGGGGTGAGTGACACCTGCAGGTTTATAAAAATTATATAATGGGTCCCTATGGGACCCCTACCATAGGTTTGCGCGTCTGCGTTAAAAACAATAGGTCCCGATGGGACCTGCTTCCGGATTTGACCTCGTACGATAAAAATAAAAGGTCCCTATGGGACCTGCTTCCGGATTTGACCTCGTACGATAAAAATAAAAGGTCCCGATGGGACCTGCTTCGCGATCTGACCTCGTACGATAAAAACAAAAGGTCCCGATGGGACCTGCTTCCGGATCTGACCTCGTGCGATAAAAATAATGGGTCCCGATGGGACCTGCTTCCGGATCTGACCTCGTGCGTTAAAAATAAAAGGTTCCTATGGGACTCAGAGCAGAGGTTTGCACGTCTGCGTTAAAAATAAAAGGTCCCGCTGGGACCATCGATACGCATATTAAAATGCGAAATGGATCTGACACGTTCTCTAGCGGTTGGCAATCAAATGCTCATGATGGAAAAAACCATTCATTTTTAATACGATTTATCGCACTCGTAATCCTGGTTCGTTACGACGGTCCCAGCGGGACCAATTACTTATAGCTCGGATTAAAATGGGAGACAGGGTCCCGTAGGGACCCATTATCTTATGGCTATGGTCTGAAAATTTACAACCGGTCCCTATGGGACCCCTACCATAGGCTTGCGCGTCTGCGTTAAAAAACAAAAGGTCCCGATGGGACCTGCTTCCGGATTTGACCTCGTACGATAAAAATAAAAGGTCCCTATGGGACCTGCTTCCGGATTTGACCTAATGCGTAAAAATAATGGGTCCCGATGGGACTATAGATGCGCATATTAAAATGCGAAATGGATCTGACACGTTCTCTAGCGGTTGGCAATCAAATGCTCATGATGGAAAAAACCATTCATTTTTAATACGATTTATCGCACTCGTAATCCTGGTTCGTTACGACGGTCCCAGCGGGACCAATTACTTATAGCTCGGATTAAAATGGGAGACAGGGTCCCGTAGGGACCCATTGTTTTTTTCACTTATCTGGATGAGAGGTCTAGGCCTGAGACAAAACCTCGACATAGCGATCAATGTACTCCTTCAACCGCTTTCTTTTGTATTGCATAATAAACCGGGGGTGAGGCAACGCTATCATTTCCTCAAACCATTCATACCTTTCATTGATTCGCATTAAAAATTCCGCATTCTTCCCTTCCCCTATTGGAAAAAAAATCGAACGCCTGATGCCCATACCCAATTGAATGTCCATCCAACCTGGTATCATCGGATTGACCGCACGTAAAAGATTAGCATCATCATAATAATTAAGGTTTTTTCCACTGCTGCTAAATCCAAAGGGTACCACCGATGAAACATAAAACCTCGAATAGAATTTTTTAGGTCCACCCATCCTCTCAATCACCTCGTAAAAAAAAGCTGACGATAACTCCGCCTTCTTCATTAAATGATTCTTTATACCACAAGCTTCCTCCAGCCGAATCGGATCGGTAAAGGGTATCCCTGTCGTTCCCCCACCCAACCGACCAGGATTAATGCCTATCAACAATGTCCTCGGGTGGCTGTCACCATAAAATTTTTCATAGAATTTCTCCATCAAACCAAATACTGCCTTATCCTTCCAGGGCGTCAAAGCCTCAATACCTGAAGGAAGAGGCGGAACTTTAATCGTCCTATAAAATTCAAGTAGTTGTTCGGACCACATAGCGACTGAAAAATAACCGCAAAGCAGTAGATTTGGTAAAATACTTTATATGAAACTTTACCTTCTGACGATTCTTTTGGTTTTCGGTACACTAGAAATTTTTGCGCAAAAAAGCCATAGGGTGGTTATCCAGTTTTCCGATAGCGACTCCCTTTCCCAAGCCTCCGTCGTCGGACAAGTTAAAAACATCAAAACAGATTTACCCGACGCCACCATAGAGGTTGTCTGCCATGGTCCGGGCCTCGATTTACTAATCAAAAAGAATAGCAAAGTACCTGCATTGGTTCAGGAATGGAACTCAAAGGGTGTGGTATTTGCCGCCTGCAACAACACCATGCGCAGAAGAGGCGTCAAAAAGGAAGATCTGTCAGCTCAAGCAACGGTGGTGCCGTCGGCAATGGTTGAGTTGATCCTAAAGCAAGAGGAAGGGTGGTCCTACGTCAAAGGCGGACATTAATTATTCTTCTTAAACCGTCTGCCCAACCGGCTGATTGCCGAAACATTAAAGAATCCGACTACAGGCTTCCCACCGGATTTCACCGAAACAAGGTTTGTCCCGACGTTAGAAACCGGCGCAGCAAATAGCTCCTGAAATCCACCTGGACGATCCGTCTGGACAGTTACTTCCGTTAAAAAGTTAAAGGCCTGCAATGAAATGCTGTGGATCTCAACATAGACTGAATCGCCAGGATTGTACGGAGAAACAAAATTTCCATCCTCATCCGTTACAAAAGGAGTAATCGCTCTTCTGATCGGCGTAATGAACGTAACGCCATCCAGGTTACTTCCGTCTGAAAATCCAGCATCAAAGGCAAGATTGATCTCCGAAGGTCGCAGCAGAAGAGTATCATTCTTCCATGCTTTGATCCAATAAGTATCCGCCTTTCCTTTTGGGTCAATGGCAAAAAACTCTGCAACATAACTCTCCGGGATAATGCCGCTGGGTGGCTGATGGATAAAAGAGATGCTGTCGATCGCTGGCACCCTACCAATCCGGGATTCGGCTTTGTATTCTTCACCACCGGATTTTAATTCAAGCCTGAATACATCACCAACCTTACCCAGACTTTCTTTTGGCGCAGAAGGCGTCCAGGTGTATTCGCCCGCCATACCCGATTCCTTAAAACTGTAAGACGCTCCCGAGGTAACGTTTTTAACCGTAACAGTTGCGCCGGCAACACCCTGCAACGGAGCACTATCAAAATAGCTTTGCGTCCTTGTAAGCCTGATGGTTTGCTCAACAGCATCGTTGTTAAGCCATGCATCCACGGCAAGTACCGGCTCCGCAGGGGCAAGCTTGGGGTCGATGATGGTTTCGCATCCCATGCATATGTAAATCAACCCACCGAAAACAGCAGAATAAAAAATAGATCTGGTAACGTAATGGAAATTTTTCATTGTTATCAGAATTTGAAGTTGTATGAAATAGAAGGAATAACAGTTCCAACAATCGCCAATTGCGTCGCCTGTGCATCGGGAACCAATCCAAAAGGTGTGCGTTCGTCCTTCTGTGAGAAATAAATGGAGAACGGATTTTTACGACCGTATAGGTTGTAAACACCAAACACCCAATAATCTGTATTTTTTCTCTCCTTACCTCTTCTTAATTTCTTTCCATCCAATCTGAAACTTAGATCAAGTCGATGGTAGGCGGGCAATCTGACGTTGTTGCGTGCATCGTTATAACTATAAGGAATAAGAATGTTCTGCATCACAAAGCGTGACGTAGGAAAGGTGACTGGGGTGCCCGAACTATAAATGAAATTCGCAGATACCGACCATCTCCTTGGTAAATCGTAAAATCCTGAAACCTTAAAATTGTGACGCTGATCAAATCGTGTTGGATACCATTCACCTTGGTTTATGCCTTCCGTCTGCAACTCGGTTTTTCCTAACGTGTAACTCGCCCAACCATTGAATTTACCGGTCTTCTTCTGGAGATAAAGTTCCAATCCATAGGCCCTACCCCTGCCAGACAGTAAGTCGCCTTCGAGATATTCATTGATCAATAAATCGGCACCATCAATGTAATCGACCTGATTGCTGGTGCGCCGATAATACGTCTCCACCGAAACTTCCCAACTGCGCGAAGCATTTAAATCAGCAAACCAACCTACTGTGTACTGATCAGCCAGTTCCGGTTTAATGTTATTCGTGCTCGGCGTCCAGACGTCCAACGGATTGGATGCCGTGGTGTTGGAAATCAGATGAAGGTACTGGACCATCCGGTTGTAACTGGCCTTAATGGAATTGGTGGGTGATAGTTGAAACTTGACGGCCGCCCTAGGTTGAAGGTTGGTGTACGCTTGAATCGTTTCTCCTTCACCGTATTGAGTAATGCTCTGAACTCTTTTTCTTACACCAGGAATGGTGTCACGGAAAATAAACGATTCACCAAGCCCATAATAACGGAATCTTGATAAACGCAATCCATAATCCAGCGTAAGCTTATCGGTGACTTTTTGAGTATTACCTGCAAAAAGAGAGCCCTCCTGGTTGTACTTGCGCGGAATGCTGATGTCAACCGCTGCACCATTGGTAATCCCAACAGCATTGGCAGGCTCAAATGAGTAATTGATGAATTCACCTCCAAAATGAATTTCATTGGACTGATTGATGAACCAAGTAAACTCTGGTTTGAAGATTAGATTGGTAATGTTTGAATTCCACTTGAACAGATTGAGGTTATCATTACCAAACTGAAGCTTGTAATCGTAGCGTGAAAAAATTCCTGTAAAGTTGGCGAACAACTTATCGTTGAAAAGGTGGTTCCACCGCAATGAAGAGGTTGAATTGCCCCAACTAAACCCCTGATCCTTATCGAACAAAAACCGATCTCTTCCAAAATAACCTGAAACAAATACACGGTTCCTTGCATCGATGTTGTAGTTGGCTTTTGCTGTGAGGTCATAGAAATTCAGCGCTGCCCCGTCGTCGAAGATATCCGTGAAAGGCTTGGCCAACACATCCAGGTATGAGCGACGCGCAGCAACAATAAAAGATGCCTTGTCTTTTACAATCGGCGACTCAATGGCCAATCGACTGAAAACAGTGCCCACACCACCCGTGGCCTCAAATTTTTTACTGTTACCCTCCTTCATCCTCACATCCAAAATCGAAGCCAACCTGCCGCCATACCGCGATGGCACAGCACCCTTATAAAGTTTGGTGTCCTTTACGGCATCTGGATTGAAAACGGAGAAGAAACCAAATAAGTGCGAAGTATTGTAAACCGGTGCTTCGTCCAACAAAACAAGATTCTGTCCAACGCTTCCACCTCTGACATTGAAACCAGACGCACCTTCGCCTACGGTACTCACGCCGGGGAGCAACAATAAACTTTTAAGAATATCAGCTTCGCCCAAAAAGGCAGGGAGTTTGGTAACGGTAGTGATTTCAAGCTTATTGGTGCTCATCTCAATGTTTTGGGCATTGGCCTGCTCCAACTCACCCGTAACCACCACTTCTTCCAACTGTTCCGCATCAGAAGCCAGCTCGAAATCCTTTCTGAGGTTTTGTTTCAAGTCGATGGTCTCTTTTTTACCCTCAAAGCCAACGTAGGAAACGGAGACTTCATAGGAACCCTCGGTTAACGTAATCGAATAAAAGCCATACTCGTTGGTTACCACCCCGGTATTCAGTTGAGCGATAAAAACTGTTGCACCAATCAATGTCTCCCCACTTGATCCGTCTTTGACGTACCCATTAAGGGTATACTTATTCTGAGCCAACGAGGTCAGCGACCCAACCAGTAAAAAAATAAACAACGTGATTCTCATAATTAAAACGGGGACTTTAACGGGTGGACTGCAGATTGGTTATTAGATTTTCGCCTGGTAGGTGTACAATTCGTAGTACCTGCCCTTCTTTTCTATCAGTTGATCATGCGTTCCGCGTTCAGCAATCTTACCTTCTTCAATGACCAGAATTTGATCGGCCTGACGGATTGTGCTGAGGCGGTGTGCGATGACAAAGGTTGTTCTTCCTTTCAGCAATGACTTTAAGCTTTCCTGGATTAGGGATTCGCTTTCCGTATCAAGACTTGAGGTAGCTTCGTCTAAAACAAGAATTCGCGGGTCGGCGAGAATGGCTCGCGCGATGGTCAGTCGCTGTCGCTGCCCACCAGACAATTTAATGCCGCGCTCTCCGATTACGGTATCAATTCCTTTTTCAAATCGACTTGTAAATTCATTTACGTATGCAGCCTCCAATGCTTTGTGGAGCTGTTCCTCTGATGCCTCCGGGCGGGCAAACATGACGTTTTCTCGGATGGTGCCATCAAACAAAAAGTCATCCTGTAAAACCACACCCAGCTGACTTCTGTAGGATTCGAGGGCAACAGTATTCAGATCATGTCCATCGATGGTAATCGTACCACTGCCAGGAACCAGAAAGGATGCAGCTAAACCTGCAATGGTGGATTTCCCAGAGCCAGAGGAACCTACCAATGCAGTAATGGAACCTGCAGGTGCATCAAATGAAACTTTTTGTAAAACCTCCTTACCTTCTTCGTAGGCAAATGACACTTCATGGAAGCGAATATCACCTTTAACACTTTGAAGTTTGATTGACCGCTTCTCCGGATCATCTTCTGTTTCCAGATTCATAATCTCCTCGGTCCTATCCAATCCGGCGAAGGCTTCGGTAAGCTGCGTTCCGATGTTACTCATTTGTACAATCGGTGCAATCAGAAATCCAAGGAACAGAATGAATTGGATAAGCTGACCAATGGTGAGCTCCTCCTGCACAATCATATATCCTCCAATTCCAAGAATTCCAACGGAAGCTACACCCAATAAAAAGCTGCCTGCGCTGGCTACAAAACTGGTGGTGGTAAGACTGCTTTTTACATTGAGAAATATTTTTTCAACCCCTTTTTCAAAAATCAGTGATTCTTGTTTCTCCGCATTGAAACCTTTGATTACTCTTACGCCATTTAGCGTTTGGGTAAGACGGCCAGTTACTTCAGCATTAATGGCACCTCTTTCCCTGAAAATGGGTCTGATTTTAGCAAATGCCTTTAAGGCAATCAGACCGAATATTGCCACCGGAATCAGCACAAAGGCAGTCATCTTCCAGCTGATGTTGATGAGAAGGATAAGGCAGATCACTGCCGTGAGCACACCACCGACCAATTGTACCAATCCAGTGCCAACCAGATTCCTTACACCTTCCACATCGTTCATGATTCGTGAAACCAAAGCACCGGATTGCTGGTTATCAAAAAATCGGATGGGTAATTTGAGGATCTTCTTTTGAACATTCGCCCTCAAAACAGAAATCAGATGCTGGGCTTCAACACTCAGCAATTGCGTGAGTGAATAGGATGTTACCGCGTTGACGGCCAGAGAGCAAACAATGGCAACCAGCATCCACTGCAAGGATTCCAGGTTCCCCTGTCCAATAACATCATCCAAAATATATTTGGTGGAGGCCGGAAGAACCAGACCGGACAAACTTCGGATAATGATCAGTACCAGTCCGAGGAAAACAAGCCTTCGACGAGGCCAAATGATGGTCTTAAAGACCTGGGTGAATGTTACTTTACGTTTAGTCATGTTAAAAAGCGTCGCAAATTGTTAAAAACCGCGGTCCTTTAACGTGGAATCTTCCTGAAAGGCCATAAAAACGAGCCGAACTATCGTGTTATTTTTAAGCTTATGAAGGTTGGACTCATTTCCGATACACATGGCTATTGCGACGACGCCTTCAGACAATATTTTGAAGCTTGTGATGAGATCTGGCATGCCGGAGATCTTGGCCCGGGGGTAGCAGAACATCTTTCAGCCATCAGCCCACTAAGGGCAGTTTTTGGAAATATCGACGAAAAGGAAATCAGAGCGGTGTATCCTGAGTATCTGGTCTTTAACTGTGATGAAGTCAAGGTGCTGATCATCCACATCGCAGGTAACCCGCCGGCTTTTAACGCCGTGACCAAAAAACTTTTAAACATCCACCGGCCTGACCTTTTGGTTTATGGCCACTCCCACATTTTACGAGTCGGGAAAGATCAGAATACGGGGTTGTTATACATCAATCCGGGGGCAGCGGGACAACATGGATTTCACCGCAAAAGAACCCTGATGCGTATCGATTGTATAAAAGGAAAAATTCTAAATGCTGAGGTGGTTGAACTTGGCAACCGGGGATCCATTAAACCATCCTAAAAATTAGCGTACTTTCTGAAGGTGAATTCAGAGAGCATTGGCAATGATTTTTCTGAGGACCGCCTGATCTGGATCGCTGCACCAACAGCACTGGCTTGAGGCAATTCCGCTGCATACACCTCATAACCATCAAACAACGATGAAAGCATCTGCATAAACATTTCGTTTTTGCTAAAGCCTCCATCCACGTAGATCCGACGAACATTTCCTTCTCCAAGGATCAACAGCGTTGATTTTTTCTGTCTCGCAGCCAAATCAAAAGTCAATTGATGCAAATCAAATTCCCTGGTTCCTGGATTTAGGATTCGTCGCCATTCTGGAACGAAGGAAATTTTAAGAAGGCTGTCAACGGTACAATGGTATTTCAATGCCAATCCACCAATTGCCTTTTCAAATTCAGGACCCAACAACAGTCTACTTGCCTTGACTTGCCGTCCATCGGGCGCGAGGTAACATAGACAATCCTGTTCCAGCTCAACAGGTAATAAAGGTGCATGGTTAAAAGGATTCAGTGATATGGACCATGTACCGGTGGAAATTAAAACGAATGGATCCTGTAGCGTGCTCACATAGGGGATCAATGCCGCAGAACTATCGTGTATGCCAGTACCTATTTTTACACCACCACCCGCTCCGCGAAAAGAATAAAAATGATTTTGCTGAAAAAAAGGCGGAAGCAATCGATCCAAATTTTCCTGACGAACCCAATCAAGCAGCGCACCCCTACCAAAGTCCCACATCATGGTATGACAGCCCATACCCGTTAAATCATTCCAGACCTCACCCGTTAAAATCCATGATAAGTATTGTGGCAGATGAAGGCTGGTAACAATATTTTGAAACAGTTCGGGGCGCTGATGTTTAATCCGATACAACAGCAATCCTGAATTCAGGTTGCCAAGCCACGGTGATGCCGAAGCAACGGTCAGGCGATTTACAGGTCCATACTGACCGATAAATTTTTCGGCGAGGTCATCAGGGAATGGTTTTAAATAATTTTCAAGTTGACCAACAGGCTTGCCCGACTTATCGAGGTGCACCAGACTTGCTCCATAGCCGGAAAAATTAATCGCCTTTACCTGAACATCTTTTCGCTGACAGAGTTTTTCAAAGTGATCTTTAATCCAGCTCGTCAATAATATTAAATCCTCGCACGGAAATCCTTCGTCGTCCTTGATCTCTGGCAACCGCTCCTCTTTAATTTCCAACACGTGAAAATTCTCATCAAATAAAAGCAGTTTTTTATTGGACTTACCTACGTCAAAAACCACTGTTACCTGCTGGGCAACCATAATTCTAAAGCCCTGTTGCCTTGGTTTCAGTTCCCCTTTCCCTGATTAGGTTTTTTCTACACTCCAGCGTTCTAAATGCTGTGATCGGGTGAATGGCCGCACCATTTTTCAACCTGGCCTCGGCAATCAGCGGCCTTACATCGGTACGAAATGCCTGTTGAAGCAATTCCTGACATCGAACAACATCGTTTTCATTTCGTGCTTGCTCAAGCCCTCTGCTATCCAGTATAAGTGATTGGGCATAGGCTACCAGGATGGCCTCTACCGACTGAAGCAGGTCCTCGAGTGGATCCTTGATGTTGTGCGAGGCATCGATCATCCAGGCTAAATCTTGCCCTGTTCGGTCCATTCCAGCAACCAATTCATTAAAAATCAAAAACAGCTGATACGGATTAATGCTTCCAACCGTGAGGTCATCATCCCCGTATTTAGAATCGTTAAAATGAAACCCACCAAGTTTTCCTTCCATTAACAACAAAGAAACAATCTGCTCAATGTTGGCATTGGGCAAATGGTGCCCAAGATCGACCAAGGCATAAGCCTGATTGCCCAACTTTTGAGCATACAACAACGATTGCCCCCAGTCTCCTACCGTCATGGAATAAAAGTTAGGCTCAAAGGCCTTGTACTCAACAAACATTTTCCAATTCGAGGGTAATCCACTGTAGACCGACTGAAGACTTTCCAATGTGTTTTCAAAAGCCTTTCTAAAATCCAACTGACCCGGAAAAGATGATCCATCGGAAAGCCACACGGTGATGGCCTTGCTACCCAATGCTTTTCCATATTCTATAACCTGAAGGTTGTGGTCAATGGCCTGCTTACGCACATGCCGATCCACATGCTGCATGGAGCCAAACTTGTAGCTTAGTTTTTGATCCTTTTGATCCTGAAAGGTGTTTGAATTCACCGCATCGAATCGAATGCCAAAACTTGAAGCCAACGCTGCAACAGCAGTTGCATCCTTGGGAATGTCCCAGGGTATATGCAACGATATGGCACCTGAAGATCCGGTCAGTGCATGCAGAAGACCTATGTCTTCAATTTTTTGTTCGAGAGTTCCCGGCTCTCCTCCACCCGCGAAGCGACCGAACCGCGTGCCACCAGTTCCCAGTGCCCAACTCGGGATGGCAATCTGCATCGCAGCAATTTGATTGATTATTTTTTCGGTATCCGCAACCTGATCAGCGATAAAGGCAAGCTTCTTTCGATGACCTTCCAGATGCTGATGGTTATGTTGCTCAATGTCTGATCGCTGTATTCTCATAATGCCGGTAAAAATTTATCGGGTAAACGCCGCACTAAGACCGCCATCCACATTGATGGTTTGACCGGTGGACTTGTTCAAATTACCGCCTACCAAAACAAAGCAGGCATTGGCAATGTCTGAAGGAAGAATTATCTCATTCAACAACGTCCTACCGGCATAATACGCTGGCAAGTCCTCCACCTTGATTCCGTAGGCATTTGCCCGACCCTCTGCCCATGCACCAGCCCAAATCTTACTGTCAGCAATAACCGCATCAGGATTAACGGCATTGACCCTGATTTTATCCGGGCCAAGCTCCGCGGCCATCAACCTAGTCATATGCAATTGAGCCGCTTTCGCCGATCCATAGCCAACATTGTTGGGACCAGCCACCAGCGCGTTTTTACTCACAATATTTATGATGTCACCACCCAACTTTTGTGTCTTCATGGTCTTGACCGCCTCACGACTCATCAAAAATTGTCCCTTCACCAGAATATCATACAGCGAATCCCAATCTTTCTCTTCGTGGTTTTCGAGTGGTTTAGAAATAGAAATTCCTGCATTGTTAACAACAATATCCAACCCCCCGAACGAAAGATTTGTAGTCTGGATGGCACTAACAATTCCTGATGCATCGGTGACGTCCAACTGAACAGCCACCACCGAATCGCGTCCAAATTCTTTCAGGAATTCATCGCGAGCACCCTCCAGGCGACCATGATCGTTGTCGCTGAGCACCACACATGCACCTTCAGCAGCAAATTTTTTCGCAATTGCTTTTCCTATGCCTCCTCCGCTTCCGGTAACCAAAGCAATTTTACCACTGAGTGGCTTTGCAGCCGGCATGCGCTTGAGCTTGGCTTCTTCCAACAACCAGTATTCAATGTTAAAAGCCTCCTGACGGGGTAACGCAGTATAGGCGGAAACTGCTTCGGCACCCCGCATCACATTCACTGCATTTAAATAAAACTCCATTGCCACGCGCGCCGTTTGCTTGTCGCGCGCAAAACTGAACATCCCAATCCCAGGAAAAAGAATGATAACCGGATTTGGATCTCGCATCGCAGGACTATCGATGTGCTTGCACTGTTCATAATACGCACCGTACATTTTCCGATATCCCTCAAACGCCGGCGACAGTTCGGCCCTGAGTTTTTCAAGGTCGCTCAGATCTTCCGATGGCTTAATTTTCAGAATCAGTGGACTGATTTTCGTTCGAAGAAAATGATCAGGACAACTGGTTCCCATCGGCCCCAGCCGACTCAGATCCGCTGAATTAATAAACTCCAGAATGCGGTCATCATCAGAAAAATGACCAATCATTTTTCGTTCTGAACTGCAAAAATGACGAAGCAACGGCATGAGCTGTGCAGCTTTACGCCGGCGCTCCTGTTGATTCGGAGAAACCATTACCTGACCACCAAAAACCTTGTCACCCTTGTCGTGTCGGGCAAGATAGGACGCACACTGTTCTATGACGTCGAGTGTATTCTCATAACATTCCAGCGAAGTTTCTCCCCAGGTGAATAGTCCATGTGAACCAAGCATGATTCCACGGATGCCAGGATTACGGTCCAGACATTCTCTGAGCTTCAAACCAAGATCAAACCCCGGTCTCTGCCAAGGCACCCAACCAATTTTTCCGTTAAATAATTCACGGGTGATTCTTTCGCCATCTGCCGCTGCCGCGATGGCAATGGCTGCGTCCGGGTGAAGGTGGTCGATATGCTTGAAGGGAAGGAAAGCATGCAACGGCGTGTCAATAGACGGTGCTTTCGAATCAAGATCGAAGATGCAATGGTTGAACAATTGAACCATTTCGTCTTCATGCTGCAGACCACGGTAACGACTTTTCAAAGCGCGAAGTCGCTCCAGGTACAGTCCGGCCAATCCATTGCGTTTCATGGTGCCCAGATCGCCACCGGAGCCTTTTACCCACATCACCTCCGTATCCTTTCCGGACAAGGGATCTTTTTCAATGGTCTTACAGGAAGTATTTCCACCACCATAGTTTGTGAGACGCAGGTCGGCCCCAAGCAGATTGGAGCGGTACACCAACAGTGCCACCTCATCACCACCGAGTTGACTTACCTTCTGCTCATCCCACAGGTAGCTGACGTGCTTGAAATCCTCCTTCTTTTTCATTCAAAGTGATTTTGAACCAATGAAAATAAATCGGAACTGCGTAGAATAAAAATGGTATTTATCGGAGTTGGAAACTTACCCCATGCGGGGATCAGGCCAATTCTCTGAGATCCACAGGAACAACCCTTGAAACGCCTTTTTCAACCATAGTAATACCATAAATCACATCGGTAGAAGTCATGGTGCGCTTGTTGTGGGTTACAATAACAAACTGACTTTCCTTGCTGAAGTTACGTATGATCTGGTTGAACTTATCGATGTTGGCATCGTCCAGTGGCGCATCGACCTCGTCGAAAATACAGAAAGGTGCAGGCTTAAGCAGATACATTGAAAACAACAAAGCTGTTGCGGTGAGGGTTTTTTCTCCTCCGGAAAGCTGGTTGATGGTTAATGGACGCTTGCCTTTAGGCTTTGCAATGATGTCGATATCTGATTCGAGCGGGCGGGTAGGATCGATGAGTTTCAGATCGCAGGCATCACCTTCATAGAAAAGGGACTGGAAGACTTTAATAAAGTGAGTCTTTATTTGCTCGAAGGCTTCCATGAAGGTCTTGCTGGCCACCGCTTCAATTTCATTGATGGTGCTGAACAGAGACTCTTTGGCTTTGAGCAAATCTTCTTTCTGAGCGATAATAAAATCGTTTCGCTCTTTGATTTCGTTGTAAGCCTCCATGGCCATCGGGTTGATGGGGCCCATGTTGTTGAGTTTGTCCCTTATGCGTAGGACCTGATTTTTAAGATCCTCCTCATCTACTGTGGGCTGTTCTTCCTGAACTTCTTCAGTGACCAGCGCATCCAGATCGAGGCTAAACTCAACTGATAGTCTTTCCTTCACTGAATTGAGCTCCAGTTTACTATCGGAGAGCTCCTGCTGGAGGTGAAGCATGAGGGTATCTGAACCTTCTTTTTGATGCTGGAGGTTGCGGATCTCCTTTTCAGTCTCATCAATTTTTCCTCTGGTCTCGTAATAATCGCGCTCAGATTCATTTAAGACAGCCTCAAGCTTGTCCTTCTCCTCATACATGGCGATGAGCTTCGTATCGTTGGATTCAGCATGGGTTAGGATGGCACGAATCTCCTCTTCATTGCGACGCAGGTCTTCTGCGTTTTGATCGATGCGAAGTTGACTGGCCTGCAGGGATTCCTGTTTGAAACCGATTTCCTGATCAATGCTCTTGGTTCGGTTCTCCTGCTGATGGAAGAGGATGGTTTCCTCATTAAACGCTGCAGATTTTTGAGCCAGAATTTCGTTTTGCTCATTCAAGCGCAAGGTTGATTCAGCGAGTCCGGAATCCTGCAGCTCCACTTCTTGTTTCAATCGTTCAGCCACCGGAATCAGTTCTTCCATCTCACGCACCATGGTTTCGATTTTCTCCACCATATCCTCCTTGCGCAAATCAGCGCTGGAGATCATTTCACTGAACTGCTCCTGCTTGGTTCTAACGGATACAAATTCCTCACTTACCTGTTTGAGTGCATTTTGAGCCTCCTCAATTCGAACCTTCAAATCATGGTTCCTGACTTTCTCAAGCTCTGCCTGACGTTCGAGCAGACCGTTTCGAACATCTTCAAGTTTGCGGTTGAGCTCCTTGATCTCCTTTTCCAGTTTTTCAAGGTTCTTGGCCCGACCAATTTTCTTTCCCTCAAACAAGCCAACCGATCCGCCTGATAAACTAAAACGACGGCGGGTGTATTTACCGTTTTTGGTCAGGAAGGTATTCTGATCATCGGCAGGGATGCCTTGTGGATCGCCATCGACGATATAAACCTTATCCAATATGAAGGAAATAAGCTTTCCGTATTTCGGATCAATTTCGATGATCTGTGTTGCCGGAAAAGCGTTGGGATAAATTTCCGTTGGTGTGCCTTGAAACTTTGCAAAGGCGTCCAGAATAAAGAAGTTGGCCTTGCCCTTACTTGCATCGCTGAGGATGTTGATGGCCTCATACGCTTCTGCTTCACGGTCGACGATGTAATAATTGAGGTACGGCTCCAGGTAGTTTTCGATGGTTACCCGATAATCTTCCGGACAGGTTAGGATATCGGATAAAAGCGGTGCGTTTCTCGTCCAACCCACTTTCTGTTTGAGGAAGCGAATGGCTTCAGGAAATCCCTCCAGATTTTCAACCAACGACTTGGTCAATTGAAACTCATTCTGTCGGGCATCGAGTTTTCTTCCGGTTTCAGTGAACTCCTCGCGAATCATCTCGATGGTTTTTTCCAGCGATGTGATCCGCGCTATCGTATTGTCTTCTTCTTGTTTGAGTGTTGCGAGGTCCTGGGTCTTAACTTCAATCTCAACCGACAGTTCGCTGAGTTTTTTATCAAATTGTGCAACGCTTGCACTTTGTTGCGTTGAGTCCGTGGTGGTCCGATCAACCTCTTGTCTAAGAGAAGAAATTTGAATTTCTCTGATCTCTATCGACTTATTGACTTCAAAGAACTCAGATTGTTTGTTGCGGTATTCAGCACGGATTTGATCGAGATTGGATTGGAGGGTTGCAGTCGCTGACTTCTGCGTCTCATATTCCTGACGGAGCAATTCAACCCTACCATTGATCTCAGCCAATACAGCAAGAGATGCATTTTTTTCATTTTCAAGACCTTCAATACTCACCCGTGCACGTTCGCAGCTCTGGCGATCCTGATCGATCTGATCACGGAGGTTGTTTACACGATCATTGAGGTATTTTTGACGCTCATTTTTGATTTGCTTTTCACTTTCATGTTGTCTGATTTTTGAAACCAGATCATTGATGCCCTTTTGCTTTTCGGAAAGCGCCTTTTCCTTGATCACCAATTCCACCTTCAGCTTTTCGATTTCAGCCTCATTGGCCGCTACTGAAGCAATGAGCGCAGTTTTTGCGGATTGTTCCGCTTCCACCTTGGCTGTGATTTCCGCGTAGCGTGATTTGTGTTTTTTAACGGTAGCCCTTGCGAGCTCAATGCTTTTAACCTTGTAATCCTCTTTGATTTTATAATACTGTTCCGTCTGACGAGCCTGTTTTTCAAGACTCTTCATGTTTTTCTCAATCTCAAAAAGGAGGTCCTCTACCCTTTCCAGGTCTGCATCGGTGTCTTCCAGTTTTCGAAGGGTTTCTTTCTTCCTCTTTTTGAATTTGGAGATACCGGCTGCCTCCTCGAACAACATTCGACGAGAATTGTCGCGGTCGTTGAGCAGGTCATCAACCATTCCAAGTTCAATGATGGCATAACTGTTAGATGCCACCCCTGTATCCAGGAAGAGGTTGGTGATGTCTTTCAGTCGACACAAAACACCATTAAGAAGGTATTCACTTTCTCCGGTCCGGTACAGTCGTCGGGTTATGGTCACCTGAGTGTATTCGGTGGGAAGTAAGTTTTTGGTGTTGTTGATGGTTAGACTAACCTCTGCCAATTGTTGGGCGGATCGGTCTGTGGTGCCGTTGAAAATGATGTTTTCCATCTTTTCAGAGCGCAACGCACTGGTTTTTTGCTCACCAAGGACCCATCTGATGGAGTCCACCACATTTGATTTTCCACAGCCATTGGGGCCAACGATTCCGGTTACTCCTTCATCAAAATTGATCACCACCTTATCGGCGAAACTTTTGAAGCCCTTTATTTCGAGTTTTGACAGCTGCATTTATCAATTCTTAAGCACGAACCAAACTTTATTTTCGGCCTTTTTTACCGACCGAAGTCCGCAAAGATAAGATGAATTTGATTGCCTGAAGGACAGGAAATCGTCGTTTTTTTGGTTATTTTTGGAGGTTATGGATGGTAAATTAATTTTCTGGATCATAGGGCTTGCGATCTATTATTACCTCCAAAGCAGAAAGAAAAAAAAGGAGGAAGCTTCCGGGGAAAGTACAAGCCCACCGCCCGTTTCACCCGGTCCAATAAGCTTCGAGGATCTGCTTCGAGAGATTCAGTCCTCCAAAAAACCAACAAAAGAACCAGAACCGGTTTCTCCTCAAAGCCTTGAGGAAGAAATGGTTGCAGAAGAATACGAATCAGAAATTAAGGACATTGGAGAAAAAATGTCTTCCAGTCCCTACGCATCTGAAATTGAGGACCTGGAAGAAAAAATGACTTCCGGACCATCCGAAGAAGTACGCCCCATGCCGATGTATGAAAAGGCGAAGGCAGAGGCTTTTGAGCGCCCCACACTCGAAGTGAGTGAGTCCTACGATGGATTCAACCGCGGCCGAGGACCTTTCCAATCAAGGTTTGGCACTGCAAATCATTCAGCGTTTTCCGCTGAGCAGCATAGCATATTAAAGGAGGAGGACAAATCAGTGCTCTTAAAAGGAATTGAAGCACAAAAGTCTTCAGCATTGGCCGAAGAGATCGGAAACGACCTTCGTGATCCGGATAAATTGAAAAAGGCCTTCGTGTTGAACGAAATACTTGGTAGAAGATTCTGATAAACTGGTGTTACTGAATTTTAAAACTGGCCTGATTGCACTTCTATTGTTCAGCATAACAACCTGGACAAATGGTCAAACCATTGACACCCTGGTCAATAAAGCCCTGAAGGTTGAGGTCACACTGAACAACGCGTGCAACAAGACCAAAAACAACGGATCAATAAGTTTCCGATTACTGGGAACTGAAAGCAATAAAGCAACCGTCTTGTTTTTGATTGGGGATGCACCGCTGGTGTTTAAAGATCTGATTCCCAAATCATTAGAAATTGGTGGAACCGACGTTTTTACCTACACCAATCTGAAGCCTGGGAACTATGATTTTGGTGTAGTTGACACTGAAAATGATAGCCTGGACATTATTTCTGTTAATGGTGATTTTGCTAAACTGACCATTAAAGCCCCCATAGAATTCCCTACCCTGAGTTTTCAAATCCAGCCTTCAACTTGTAAAAATTCGAACGATGCCACCATTACCGTCAATCAAACCGGTGGAACAGGCACTTATCAGTATTCAAAGGACAATGGAACACTTTTTCAATCCTCCAGCGTATTTGATAAGCTCTCCGCCGGCACCTATACCATAGTTCTAAAAGATGAACTCGATTGTCGATACGGACCAGAAACCAAAACCGTCACAGAGCCAGATTCCGTGTCCATTACAACTACTTTCAAAAATCCAGTTTGCAACAAAAACACAAACGGAGAAATTTCAGTAACCGCCACCGGCGGGAACGGAACCTTTCAGTATTCCATTACCAACGGTACAACCTATGGCACTGCAAGTACCTTCAAGGATCTGAAAGACGGAGTATATCCTGTCATAGTAAAGGATGTAAAGGGTTGCTTGTCCGCAACCAAAACCATCATCTTGGTCAGCCCACCGGTCATTACATTCACCTTCACCATAACCGAAGAGACATGCGCCAATACGAAAGACGGTGCCATTAATCTTACTGCGAGTGGCGGCTCGGGGAGCTTCACATACTCAAGCAACGGGGGCGTAACTTTTGTTGCGAGCAATTTATTTTCAGGGCTTACGGCAGGTACTTATACACTGGTGGTCAAAGACAACAACAATTGTATTTCCGCGCCACAATCAGTCATTCTGAAACCAAAGCCGATTATACTGATCAATGCAACCAAGACGGAGATTACCACATGCATCCCCGGCAACGATGGAAAGTTATCGGTTACCGCGAGCCAGGGCACTGCGCCTTATGAATTCTCCATCGACAACGGCACCACCTTCTCACAAACCGCCAGCTTTACAGGACTCCCCCCTGCAGTTTACGCCGTGATCGCTAAAGATGCTGCAGGCTGCACTTCCCTGCCCTCTCCACAGGAATTTAAAATCCCGGAAATCAAACAAACGATTAAGCAAAAAGGTATCACCTGTAATGGCAACAATGACGGACAAATTGAAATCCAGGTTGCCGGTGGAAATGGTACCTACCAGTATTCCATCGACAATGGCTCAACCCTTCAGGCATCGCCCATCTTCGGACCTCTGGCACCTTCCCAATTACAAGTGGTAACCAAAGATGGCGCAGGATGTATTTCTGCGGTGGAGAACATCGATTTTAAAGAGCCTGCAGTTCTTGACTTCACCTCCAACCTTACCAACGCAGGCTGCCTCAACAACGGCGTGATTGAAATCAACGGAATAACCGGAGGAACCAAACCTTATAGTTTTAGATTCAATAACCTGCCGGTCATTATTCTGACTGAAAAATATACTTTCAGCAATCTGTCTAAAGGCAACTACGCATTCGAAATGAAAGACGTTAATGGTTGCACCAAAACCGCCACCTTCGAATTACAACAACCGCCCGCCATTCAGGCGACCGCCGATGTAATCGGGCCGAACTGTGCTGGTGATGGACTCAATGGAAAAATAACGGTGAAGTTGATATCAGAAGGAACTTTTGAAACAGGCATCACAACGAGTTTAACCACACCGCCAACACAGTTTTTCCCCATCAGTTCAACCAACAACACCTTTGAATTCAAAAACCTGACGAGAGGAGGCTATTATGCGATCGTACGCGGAGGTAGCCTGTGTGACGCCATACTCCCATTAATCATCAGTGGCGGACCAGATCCAATCACCTTCAGCTACCAGAACAAAAACAAAAAATGTTTTGAAGACCAGGGGTCTGTCGTGGTATCGGGAATGAAAGGTGGAATCAACCTGCCGTTTACGGTGAGCATCACCAAAGGAAATACAAATGTAATCTCGCAATTCATCAGCTTTGACCAGTCCAAAGGGAATGTTGAATTTAAAGTGACAGACAACGGCGATTACAACATCGTTGTTACACAAAATCAAAGCACCATTAATGGATGCCTCAACATCATTAAATCACCAACTTTTAAATTTACCATTGAAGGACCATCGGCTAAATTGGATACGGTTGGAATTATTAAAACCACCTCTTTTACCGACGCACCCAGTGGAAAAGTTATTGGGAATATTTCTCCAAGCGGTTATGAGCCTTATGAATCAAGCTTAGAATTGATCGATCCCGAATTCAGTGGACAATCTTTCTTCGCCGACTTTAGCACCATCAACAAAAATCCTGAAACCGGTTTATTTGAATATAATTACGAAGATCTGTTCGCGGGCACGTACAACCTTTCGCTGCGCGATAACTAAGGCTGCCTGAAAGATTTTGAAGTTAAGGTCCTCTCCGACCCGGGATTGTTTATCCCCAACATCTTTACACCAAACAACGACAACATCAACGATGCTTTTGTCATCCGCAATTTACCCAGAGGTTCCTTGCTGACCATTACCAATCGATGGGGGATCGTGGTCTATGAGTCGAAGGATTATAAAAATGACTGGAAAGGCATGGGTTTACCAGATGGCGTCTACTACTACCTTATTTCCGGTGGACAAAAAGCGTCTGGATGGGTGGAGCTCTTCTCTGGAAACTAGTCTACCAATTTATTTTGTGGCTACGAATATGGTTTCCGGAACCAAAGCGTATCGCTCAACTGCTTCCGTAGCTAGTTTAAACCCAAAGGGTTCCTCCATGACATTCAATCCTACAGACCGAATTCTTTCAGCATAGTCCAATCCATACCGACGGATGTGGTCTGACTGTCCAAAGAGCTTTTCGCGCTCGCGTGGATCGGTGACTGCAGCATCTGAAAAAGTCTTATCCGGCACAGGCTTAAAGAAAGGAACCTGAAGAATAGCCTTTCCGCCTGGCTTAAGAACGCGTTTAATTTCCCTTAAGGCAATCAGATCATCATCCACATGTTCAAGAACATGGTTGCACAAAACAAAATCAAATTGCTGATCACCAAATGGCATTTTATGAATATCCATTTTAACATCAGCAAGTGGCGATTCAATATCGGCCGTTACGTATCGATTGCCATGCCTTGATCGAAAGGAATCCATGAAGCAATTTTCCGGCGCGATGTGGAGCACATCATTTGATTTGGTAAAAAAGTCAGTTTTCTCTTGCAGGTACAACCAAATGAGCCGATGGCGTTCAAGAGACTGACAGCCGGGACACAGAGCATTCTTTCTGGACCGCAGCCGCCCGTAGGGCAGAAACCGTCGGTAATGACCATTACAAACCGGACACACGAGACCCTCACCTTTTAAGTAAACGGCCAGAACTGCGGTTGCCACATTACTCAGCCGCTGGAGCATTGGCCGAGGCAGAAAACGTACCGTCAAGGAAAGGACTTTACCCAGCATTTTATTCAGCCATTCGTTTGAAACGAGCGGCTAAAATATCAAAAAGGATGACTTTGGATTAAAAATAAAGTAGATCAGTTCATCTGCTTGACCGATCCGCCCGTGGTGGCATTTGTGTTGGAGCGTCTAGGGTTGCCACGGTAGCGAAGAGAGCCCGCTGTGGAAACATTGGCTTTAATTTCATCGCGTACAGAAACCCTTGCCGACGCGGCAGTCTGAACAGTAGCCTTGACCACATCGGCCGATAATTGATAAGCGTCTAATGTACCACTGGTGTCAGCAAAAAAATCTAGGCTGCCGGTATCACCGGAAAGGATAACCTGTCCTGCAGTTTTCACCTGGACAAAAACCCTGTCAGCACGAACAGGAATTTCAACATAACCTGCAGTGGACACATTGATTTCAACTTCATCAGCACGAACAACATCTTTTGAGGAAACATTGGAGGCACCATGACAATCGATGCGGGTGAGTTCTGAGTAGGTAACGTAAACATCGACGTCCATATCCCTTCCAAACTGATTCCCGGATCTGGCAATCCTAAGCGTACGCCCTGAAACTTCCGTCATAATTTTCCGCGGTGAGAATCCTTCCGTGACCACTTTTACCATCGGTCGGGAACCTTTTACAAGATGGAGATCGATGGCGCCGGATACCCTGAGGTCTTCAAAATCATCAATTTCACGCATCTCGGACTGCTGAGCAGTCACTAAATAGCCACAAAGCAGAAGAACCAATGTCTGAAGATGTGTTTTCATGCGTTATACAGTCGACTGACCCTCGGACTTGTGATAGGTTGCATATAGCCTTCAAAATTATCATTCAGTTTCAGACTGCCTACATTATCTTTATTTTTACATGATTCAAAATACCCATGAAAAGCAAGCTTGAAATCCTGATTAGCCTCGCCAACAGTGATTCTAAAATTTCTGAAAACGAGGAAAAACTGATTCGAATTATCGCCAGAGCAAACAACATTGAACACCAGGAGGTTGACCGATTGCTTCAGCAACCAACTTCCGGCACCAGTTTGGGAAATTACACAGAAGAGGAAAAATTCGAAGCACTCTACCTGATGATCCAATTAATGAAAGTGGATGGCCAGGTTTTTAAAAGTGAAATTGATTTCTGTGAGAAGATTGCTGAGAAATTAGGCTACCGGAAAGAAGTCGTAAGAGAGTTGTCGGCATGAATATTTAGCGATCCAACCATTACCGCAGACCGGGCCATGCTGATGAACAAGGCCAACAGGTACCTGGCCAAATAGATTAAGCGCGAACCAACTCCAGTACGGTCACCTCAGGTGGAATACCTACCCTACCTGGATACCCTAGATAGCCAAAACCACGGTTCACATAAAGGTTTTGTTTTCCCTCCTGGTACAAGCCTGCCCATTGTTTGTACAGGTATTGCGATGGACTCCATTTAAAACTTCCGAATTCAACACCAAACTGAAATCCGTGGGTGTGCCCGGACAGCATAAGCTCCAATCCGGAATATTTCTGTCTAACCTCCGCATCCCAATGGCTGGGATCGTGTGATAATAAAATTCTGAAATCGGATTGATCGTGACCAATCATAGCCTGATCCAGCTTACCATATTTGGCAAAACGACCTGCTCCCCAGTTTTCAACACCTGCAACAAACAATTCACCATCACCGATCTTAATCTTTCGGCTTTCATTCAACAACAAATCAAATCCCGTTTCGCGGTGGGCTGTGATCAGGTCATCAAAATTTTTCCTTTTTTCCTCTTTGGAACCCCAGGATCGGTAATCACCATAATCATGATTTCCAGTCACTGAATAAACGCCAAGTGGAGCTCTGATCTTTGAGAATATTTCAGCGTAACCACGGTACTCCGATGATTCATTGTTAACCAAGTCACCGGTAAACATGATGAGGTCTGGTTTCGTAGACATCAAAAGTTCAACACCACCCTTTACCGCTGTTTTATTCCAAAAACTACCTGAGTGAATATCCGAAAGCTGTCCTATGGTAAGTCCATCCAAAGATTTGGGAAGGTTCTGAACCAAAATTTTTTGCTTTTTCAACCGATAATCATGTGCGCCTGAAACTATACCAAATACAAAGGCACCCATTGGTAAGCCGGCTCCAACCAATGCGACCTTACCCAGAAACTCAGAGCGCGGCATTAAGGCTATTTCATTGGCAGCCGGTGTCGTCGCTGTCGGCTTAAGGGCTGAAACAATGTACTGCACCATGCGACCAAGATCACCGATGAGCAGAACCACCACACCCAGCAGCTTGGAGAAATAAGTTGCCATCAAAGCTGTGATGATCCAATTCCTCACTTGGGCACTATGCCTGAACGGATCATCAAAGGTCCACCACAACATAGCAGCCAACGATAAAATCGAAGGAATCCAGAAGGCAATTCGAAAGGCCTGTCGGTTGCCCGGTAACCAATTTTCGGAAACGACCCTGATAGCCTGGTAGAAATACCAGTCTATAAGCAAAAAGAAAACTCCGAATATAAAAGCAACCATTATTCTGTACCGCAGCATTGATTAAACCGTCGCCTTCCTACGAAATACTTTTTCTTTCAACCTCGTAATCAGTAAGTACATCACAGGAACTAAAACCAATGTCAGGAAGGTTCCAAACAGCAAACCAAAAATCATGGTCCAGGACAAAGGACCCCAAAAGGCCACGTTATCGCCACCAAAAAAGATCTTGGGATTGAACGAAGTGAACAGCGATACAAAGTCAATGTTCAGTCCTACCGCCAGAGGAATCAGCCCTAACGTCGCAGCCATAGCGGTGAGCAACACTGGAGTCATTCTTGTTCTAGCTGCTTCTGCAATTGCGTCACGAAGTTTATAACCCTGTTGCAGGAGCAAGTCAGTGAATTCAACCAAAAGAATTCCATTTCTAACCACAATACCGGCAAGTGCCATAATCCCGACACCGCTCATAACAATGGATATTTTGATTTTGAATAAGGAGAATCCGATAAGAACACCAATCACACTAAAGAAAATCTCCATCAGAATGATCAATGGTTTTCCGGTTGAATTGAACTGGGTCACCAGAATCATGAAGATCAGCAAAAAGGCAATCACGAAAGCTACACCAAGGAAGTCTATGGTTTCCTGTTGATTTTCCTGCTCACCGGTCATTTTAACGCTAACATCTTCGCCGAGCTCAACATCTGAAATGGCATCTTGAACAGCGGCCACCACCTCATTCGGATTGTAGCCCACCAACACATTTGAGGACAGGGTGATCACCCGCTTTTGATTGATGCGCTTCACACCAGCAAAGCTGTTGCTGTAACCGGCACTAGCAACCGCAGAAAGCGGAACCTGACGAACAGCTCCACCCATTGCCATGTCACGGTAGGTTACCGGCAAATTCATCAATGTATTGATGTCAGCACGCTGTTCTTCCTTCAGGCGCAATTGTATTGGATAGTCATCTTCGACATCCCTGAATTTGGAGATCTCCTTACCAAGGATGGCGGTTCGCAAGGCACCACCGATCTGACCGGTAGAAATTCCTTCACGATTGGCCTTTTCACGATCAATGGAAAGCACGATTTCAGGTTTATCGCTCTGGAAATCAGATTTCAATTCCTCGAGTCCTGGTATTCCTGCTGCATCGAGGTAGCGCTTTAGTTTGTCAGCACTGGCTACCAATAGTGTAAAATCATCGGACGCAATTTCAATGTTAACCGGTTTGCCCTGAGGGGGGCCCAGGTTTTCCTGATTGACGGATATCTCCGCACCTTTTAGGTCACTCACTGCCTCTCTGATTTTACTCAAAAAGACCGCTGTATTTTTTCCATGGCGTTCTTCAAACTTGACAAACGCAACCGTGACCTTGCCCAGATGCGGGCTTGCTTGCAATCCACCATCAAAAGGATTTTCACTTGCGCCTTTGGCAACGTTGGAAATTACCGACTCAACAATTTCACGATCTTCTTTCACAGCCTGCATAACCCTGGCCTCAACAATTTTGGTTACGGAGTCAGTAACTGTTTGGTCTGTTCCAATAGGCAACCGGATGTAGGCATAAATAAAATTGGGATCACCTTGAGGAAAGAAAACGACCGGCGGTTGTCGTACGGCAGTAAACCAAATCGAAAAGAAAAACAGGAACACCACAGAAATCACCACCCAAATTGGCCTCCGCTTCTGCAGGCACCATACCACCAAACGATAGTAGGAATCCTGCACCCGTGGCCAGGTCTTTTCCTGAAAATTGAGAATGACACGCTCCAGTAAAAACTTATGCAGCACGTAAATAAGGTAAATGAAAAGCGTCAGGTTACCCATTCCAAATATCCCGGTCACGTAGAACATCAAGGCGAGTGACACAAATACGACGGAGGCTACTTTAAATCCTTTGGTGATTTTAGAACCCTTGTGATCATCGTGTGGCTTCATGAAGTCAACCGCAAAAACCGGGTTGATCAAATAAGCCACCACCAGCGATGCAAGAAGGGCCACGATTAGCGTGATGGGCAGGTACTTCATAAAGTTGCCTGTAACACCCGGCCAGAAAATCAGAGGCACAAAAGGTGCTAATACAACGAGGGTACCGGAGAGCACGGGCATAAATACTTCACCCGCAGCAATCTTAGCGGCTTTCTTAATCGGAACCTTGCCATTCGCAAACACTCGGTGCGTGTTTTCAATCACGACAATGGCATCGTCGACCACAATGCCCAAAGCAAGAAGGAAAGAAAACAGGGTCATGATGTTCAGCGTGAAATCCAACCCCGGCATGGCAATGAACGTAATGAAACTGGAAATGGGAACAGAGAGTCCAACAAAAATGGCGTTGGTTGCGCCCATGAAAAACATCAGAATCAACGTAACAAGGATAAATCCAATGATAATGGTGTTGATCAAATCATTGAGTGAGGTTCTGGTTCCCTCCGATTGATCGGCGGTAAGGGTAACTTTCATTCCGGGCGGAAGAAGGTCTTTCTTGAAACCCTCCACCAGAGCATTGATTTGATCGGAAGCACTGATAAGATTTTCCCCGCTACGCTTGATAACGTTCAGCGTGATTACATTTTTACCATCCAGTCGCGCATAGCTTTCCTGCTCCTTGTAAGAATCCTTTACCTCAGCAATGTCGCGCAAATACACCTGCCCTCCCCTGATCGATCTGACTACGATGGCACCAATCTCCTCAGCTGAAGAAAATTCACCATTGATGCTCAGGGAGCGCTTCATTCCGTCGACAGGCAATTGTCCGCCTGAAATCAACAGGTTCTCATAGCGTACAGCATTTTCAATATCGTCCAGACCAATTCCGGCCTGCGCGATTTTGAACAAGTCAACATTGATCTGAATTTCGCGGTCCAAAGCCCCAACAATATCAACCCTTCTTATCTCCTTTAGTGATTCGATTTGATCCTGCATTTGTTCTGCATAGTTCTTAAGGGTGAACAGATCGTAATCACCAGATAGATTGATGTTCATGATCGGAACTTCAGAGATATCAATTTCAATCACCTGAGGTTCAGTTATGAGGTCGTTTGGCAGACTGTTCCTTGCCTTGTCCACCGCATCTTTTACCTCCTGTTTTGCCTTTTCAACTTCAACATCTGTCTGAAATTCAATCAACACGTTCGAAATATCCTGAACACTGTTGCTGGTCACTTTTTTTACACCGGAAATCGATTTCATTTCCTTTTCCAGTTGTCTTGAAATAAGGTTCTCGATGTCGGTGGGTGATGCACTGTAGAAAGTCAGTACATTGATTTGAGGAAACACCACTTCCGGAAACTGCTCTTTGGGCAATTGCAGATAGGTGAATATACCGGCGAAGGTGATGATGGCCGTGGCGATGTAAATACTCACCCGGTTCTCAATCGCCCAGCTGGTCGGTCTGAATTCTTTGTTAGGTTCCTGCATGAAATTTCTTTTTAAAGGATCACAAGGTTATGCTTTCGCCATCATTTAGTCCCTGATAACCCACGGTGATGACCAAATCGCCAGCCTTAATGCCAGAGGTGATCTCAGCCTGGTTGGCGTAAATACCACCAACAGAAACAATTCTTTTTCTGGCCTTGAAACTCTTTCCGTCAACCTCCGCCACATAGATTACTTTCTCACCATTTAAATCCTGTACCAGATTAACCGGCACCGTAATGGCTTGTAATGTTTTGAAATCAATCCGGACCCTTGCCGACATACCCGGACGGACATCTGCGTTGTAGGGAACAGGAATTTCAACAGCAAAAGTTCTGGAGAGTGGATTAATGTTTTTGCCGCTGAAAGCCACCTGGCCTTTGAAATTGAGTCCAAGATCAGCCAACTCAATGGTGGCGGGCAGTCCACTGTGAATGTCACGGATGTGCGCTTCAGAAACATTAGCCTTCACCTTTAGACGGCCAGTGTTCACGATTCTCATGGCCGGCATGCCAGGCGCGATGGTCTCTCCCACTTTAACCATTATCTGATCAACGGTGCCGTTGATGGCGCTGCGCACCCGACTCAGGTCGTCTTGCTCGAGCAGTGTTGCCAGACGCTTCTCCAAACTCTCCTTGTTGTTTTTTGCAGTTAGGAATTGAATCTCGGTTCCGATTTTCTGATCCCAGAGTGACTTCTGTCGCTCAAATACCGTTTTGGCCAGATCAAGGCTTCCCTTCAGTTCATCAATGGCCTTCTGGGTGATAGCATTGTCGATTTGTGCCAACACCTGTCCCTGCTGAACCTGTTGACCCTCCTTGACGAAAACATTGGTCACCATACCACCGGAACGTGCAGACACCATAATATTCTCCTCTGCTTCGACGCCGCCTTGAGTTTCCACAAAATATTGGAAAGGTTTTACAGTGGCCGACTCGGTTACAACAGATTTACCCTTTTCAGCAACTGCTGGTACGCCGGCACCAAGCTCTTTTTCAAGTGACTTGATTTTAGCGCCCAATGCATTGTACTCCGCCTTAAGCGACTCGAGTTCTGCTTTTTTATCCGTTGGTGCTGAACAAGCCGCCAGCAGTGCAAGCACCAGAATTGAAAGAAAAGATTTTGGTATGGTCATGGTTTTAGAATAATTCATTTGGATGAAACATTTTCGAATTGCGTACAAAGTTTACCGTAGGCTTTATCCAGGCTTACCCTGGCCACCAACGCGTCGTATAAAGAATTGTAGAAATTTACCTGAGCTTCTTTTAAGCTCGTTTCAGCATCAATCACTTCAAGATTGGAACCTACCCCCTGCTCATATTTTACCTGAGCCACTCTGGAAATATTTTCGGCAAGCGCCATGTTTTGTTTTTGGGCTTCCATACCGCTTAGTGCATTTCGGTAGCTGATCACCGATTGTCTGATTTCAAGATCAACACCTGATTTAACCTGACGGATGCTGTTCTCAAGTTTTAAAAGATTGATTTTTTCCTGTTGAATGCGGTAGGTGCGTTGCAATCCACTGAAGACAGGGACATTCATAGAAAGACCAACAAACGTATAGGGATACCATTTGTCGGGACCAAACTGACCGTTGTCGGCGAGGTTTGTTTTGGTTTGAAACAAGCCTTGTATGTTCGGCGATTGCGTGTTGAAGCCAAGGTTTCCAATGGCAGCAATGTAGGGCACTGCAGCGGCGTAATTGTTTTTGATGTTGAGCTGTTGAAGCCGGTGGTTTACATCCAACACCTGAATCTCTGGCCTGTTGTCGTAGGACCAATCAGATGCATAGCGGTTGAGGTCCGCAGAGGGATCCAGTGAACGAATGTCGCCAACGATTTTGATTGGCTGATCCATCGGATAATTCATTTGAAACTTCAGCAGCTCTTCGCTAAGCGCGAGTAGACCCTGGAATTTATCACGCTCGGTCCGCAGGTTGTTGAGTGCAACGCGAAGCCTGTCGACGTCGATGGATTCGGCAAAGCCTTGCTTTTGAAGTTCAGCGGTGTTGCGGAGAAGGGTATCGAGGCGGGTGATGTTGCGATCAAAAAGATTGATGCGCTCCCGGTTAACGACCACCAGGTAATATCCTTTAATGACTTTATCAATGATTTCAGTTTTCTGTTGGACCGTGTTTTTAACGGTGAGTTCCTTGTACGCCTGAGAAGCCTGGAGACCAACGAAATAGGAACCATTAAAAATCAACTGACTGATGTTTAGCCCCGCATCTCCCCCGCTTTTAAGCTGAAAGAAGTTCTGCGCAGAAAGAACATCACCTTCGTTGAGGCCAGGAATGGACTGTCCGCCGAAGAAGAAACTATCTTTTGAATAAGAAGTAAAAAATCTTCTAAGCTTGATGTTGTGGGTCAGGGAAACACTACCATTGACCTGAGGAAGACCAAGACCAGCCGTTTCTTTTACTCTGGCAATGGCCGCTCGTTCATCCAACAATGCATTTTGTATGGGAATGGCATTGGATAAGGCATACTCGACACACTCGTTGAGCCCAAAATCCTGGGCTGTAAGTTGTGCAGCGACTAGCGTGAATAAAAAGACAGTAAGCAATCGATTCATCCCAAAAAGGTTAGTTGATTTGATGGTATTCTTTTTTACGCGTTTCATAATGTTTGCGGCCCGACTCGGTGAGCAGGCCATATATAAAGTGGTCGAAAAGTTGAAGCTGAACCTGCTCAAGACTGAAGCTCTTGTGTGGAAAGACTTCATCATCGAATCCCAACTCCACTTGCTCTACGCGAAGCGTTGCCAGGATTTCGATGTCAAGATCCTTACGAAAGAAACCTTCGTCTATTCCTCTTTTCAGTGTGTTTTTTACACTGTCACGAATAACCTTTGATTTAAACCCAGCCCAGTCCTCGTAAGCCTGACGATGAAATTTGTAGAGGTCGAACATAATACCGGGGTTCATGGTGGCAATCTCTTCCCGAAGCATAATGGTAAAGCGAAGCAGTTCTTCAATAGAATCGGCAGCCTGACCGATGATTTCCGCCATTTTGGATGACCAGTTTTGCTGGTGAAGACGGTTGACCTCGAATACCAGCTGATCCTTCTCTGCATAGTGCTGGTAAAGGGTCTTTTTGGAAACCCCCAGATGCCGCGCAATGTCATCCATGCTAACGCTCCGAATGCCAAACTTCATATATAACTCGTTGGCCTTCTGAAGAATACGGTGCTTTAGATCTTCCAATTATTTAATTTTTTTTAACACTACAAAACTATAGAAACTTAAAATATTAAATAAGTTTCCAGAGTATTTGGTCGCTTTAACGGAGTGAGTGGCTTTAGGTTGTGTGCTGAACCTGAAAAAGACCTGGTTAAAGGTGTGGCCGCTTTCCACTTCACCGCTTAACCATGCTTGAATTGAGTTTTATACAGATTAGCCCCATATTCGCAAGCTTCAAATTCAAACTATGAACAACCTCAATCGCTTTTTCCCATCCATACCCTCCATACCCTATGAGGGACCACAATCCGATAATCCACTTGCCTTTCGATGGTATAACCCCAACCAACTGGTAGCAGGTAAATCCATGAAAGACCATCTCAGATTTGCCTGCGCCTATTGGCACAGCTTCTGCGGAAATGGCGCTGATCCGTTCGGTGGCCCCACCCACCTTTTTCCCTGGGATGAAAAAACCGATCCAATAGATAGAGCAAAGGATAAAATGGACGCTGCATTTGAGTTCATGGCCAAAATGCAATTGCCATGGTTTTGCTTCCATGATGTGGACGTTGTGGAATATGGAAACAAGGTCGAGGAAAATGAACGCCGGCTGATGGCCATGGTCGAACACGCCAAACCACTGATGCAATCAACGGGTGTAAAACTGTTGTGGGGAACTGCCAACCTGTTTAGTCACCGCCGCTACATGAATGGTGCAGCAACAAATCCGGATTTCTCTGTTCTGGCGCACGCCGGCGCACAGGTAAAAACAGCCTTGGATGCCACCATTGCACTCGGTGGTCACAATTATGTGTTCTGGGGCGGACGGGAAGGTTACATGTCTTTGCTCAACACCGATATGAAACGGGAGAAGGAACACCTTGCCCGATTCCTTACTATGGCGCGAGATTACGCCAGAGCGCAAGGCTTCAAAGGTAATTTCTTTATAGAACCTAAACCCTGCGAGCCCAGTAAGCACCAATACGACTACGACGCAGAAACCGTGATTGGATTCCTTAGACAGTATAATCTACTAGACGATTTCAAACTCAACATAGAAGTAAATCACGCAACCCTGGCAGGACACACCTTCACCCATGAACTTCAGATTGCCGCCGATGCCGGAATGCTGGGGTCGATGGACGCCAACCGCGGGGACTATCAGAATGGGTGGGATACCGATCAGTTCCCAAACAACATCAATGAGCTAACCGAAGCCATGTTGATTGTGCTGGAAGCCGGCGGTCTCCAGGGCGGTGGAATTAATTTTGATGCGAAACGCCGAAGAAACTCAACCGACACCGTAGACCTGTTCCACGCCCACATCGGTGGAATGGATACCTTCGCCAGAGCACTAATCATTGCTGATAAAATCCTTCAGCATGGTGAATATTCCAATATCAGAAAAGAGCGCTACAGCTCTTTCGATTCCGGAAAAGGAAAAGAATTTGAACAAGGAAAACTCACCCTAAAAGATTTAAGAAATACCGCCGTCAACTCGGGTGAACCGGAAGTCCGGAGCGGTCGTCAGGAGTATCTTGAAAATCTCATCAACCGGTTCATCTGATGCGTATGAAACACAAGCTAATCCTACCCATCCTGCTGATTGCTGCAGCCTGCAGTACTCCGGAAAAACCGGAAAAGAGTACAGGCCTGGTCACCACTTCCGCAATGGTGGTGTCGGCACATCCTGAAGCTTCAAGGGTTGGAAAAGAGATCCTGAAGAAAGGCGGAAATGCAATCGATGCCTCAATAGCCGTACAATTTGCACTTGCCGTAGTATTTCCTGCCGCAGGTAACATTGGTGGCGGTGGATTCATGGTGGCGAGATTTGCAGACGGATCGGTGGATGCACTTGATTACCGTGAAAAAGCTCCGGATGCCGCCTCACCCAACATGTACATAGGTGAAACGGGCGAACCCATGGTTGAAAAAAGTATTCGTGGACATCTCGCTTGTGGGGTGCCGGGAACAGTTGCGGGATTGGCCGATGCACATCACAAATACGGTAAACTGAGCTGGTCAGAGTTGGTTCAACCCGCCATTGATCTCGCCATAAAAGGTGTGGTGCTTACCGAGCGGGAGGCCAGCGGATTACGAAACATCCAGGAGGATCTGAAAAAATACAACACCACGATACCCGATCATCTGATCAGCGAAAATTGGAAGAAAGGCGACATCCTGTTTCAGGAGGAACTCGGACATACCCTTGAGCGAATCCGCGATGGAGGAAGAGCAGGATTTTATGATGGAAAAACCGCTCAGGATATTGTCGCTGAAATGAAAAGCGGTGGTGGCCTGATTACCCTTCAGGACCTTAAAAATTATACCGCTGTTTGGAGAAAACCTGTGCGATTTGATTACAAAGATTATAACGTCATATCGATGCCACCACCATCCAGTGGAGGGGTTTTGCTTGCCCAACTTCTGAACGCGGCCGCCGATTTTCCTGAGAAAAATTGGAAACCCAATGGCCTTGAATCATCACATTATATTATTGAAGCAGAGCGACGGGCTTATGCCGATCGTGCAGCCTATCTGGGAGATCCTGACTTTATTTCCATTCCGGTGGAACAACTCATCCGTAAAGACTACATGAAAAAAAGAATGGCAGATGTTGATCCCGAAAAAGCAACGCCAAGCGCTGAAGTTGGTGCTGGTGTCATCCCCGCTGAATCAGATCAAACCACACACCTTTCCATTGTTGATGCACAGGGAAATGCGGTTGCTGTTACCACCACACTCAATGCAGGGTATGGATCCATGGTGGTGGTAGCAGGAAGCGGATTTCTGTTGAACGATGAGATGGATGACTTCTCTGTTAAACCAGGCGTACCAAATATTTACGGTGCCATCGGAGGTGAGGCCAATAAAATTGAACCGGGAAAAAGAATGCTTAGCTCCATGACGCCAACCATTGTAGAAAAGGATAAAAAACTTTTTATGGTTCTAGGGACACCAGGAGGGACTACCATTATCACGACTGTCTTTCAGACCATTCTCAACGTTGTCGAACATGGCATGTCCATGCAGGAAGCAGTTACAGCCAAAAGATTCCACATGCAATGGATGCCTGATGTTGTTGGACATGAGCCAGGTGCATTTAGTGCTTCAGACAGCACCATGCTATTGAAAAAAGGTCATAAACTTACCTTGCGCAAAAGCATCGGCAGAATGGATGCGATTAGAATTTTAAAAGATGGACGATTGGAAGGGGGCGCTGATCCACGCGGTGACGACACTGCAGACGGCTACTAAACTTTTAATCAAAATATAACGGAGAGCCCTTGGATCAAACCAAGGGCTTTTTGGTGTCTGATGCTTTGGCTAAATTTACCTTCCCTTCACATTTCAGAAACATGACGAACCAAAATATTTTCAAAACCCTCCCTTTGCTGGTTGCTTTCCTAACAACATCCCTCCTTAGCAGTGGACAGGCAAAGTATGACAAGGCGTTCAAGAAAGCCGAAGATGCATGGGAACTTGGTGATTACAAAAATGCGCTCTCTTTATTGGAAGGCGTCAAACAGAAGGTTGACAAAAAGTATGGGAAGGAAAACAGGTACACCGATCAGTACCTCATGTCGAGGGCCAAATACTCCCTTTCGGCTGGCCAAAACCTGGATTTTGAAACAAATATCGCTCAGGCATTAAACCACGCTGCCGGTCAGCCTGCCATGGGTCCGGAAACGTATGGGTCCATTTTAATTAACGCTGGAGAGTTATATAATTTTCAAGGTTCTGCCATTAAATCAAAAGAACTACTCGAACACGCAGAAAAAACGTTAAAAAGTACCGGTAGCTATAAAGATGACCACCGTGTTCGGCTGGATCTGAATCTGGCGGAATGCCTCACCCAAATGGGATACTGCACCGAAGCAATAAAAATTTTAAAATCAGGTGGCACATTTTTCTCCAACCGAAACAACAAGATCGAATCGTATGTGGACGACCGGGGCGAACGAAAGACCAGAAAACTGGAAGAACCGGAATTAAAAAAACGAGCCAAGGAGTATTCCAGATGGCTCACAAGTTTGGCCAATGCATACCGTAGAAAAGGTGAAGTGCTGCAGGCCGACTCTGCCTTTGAAGTTGCGGGTACCTGGATTCAAAAAAACGTGGGGAGCAACAGCCTGGAGTATGCCAAAAATCAAATCATGTTTGCAACCATGCTGGTTGAAAACGGACTTTCCGCTGACTCCCAGTTTCCAAAACATGCGGGATTTGAATCAGCCGTAAACCACATCATTGAACGGTACAAACCAACACACGAACTGGCCATTGAAGGCAAAATACAGGAGTTGAGGTGGCTGGTCTACCAGGGAAATAACGGTCGGTTTGGACAGATGGCCGCCGATCTTCAAAAGTTGATTGAATCGAATTTCGCCAAAGGATCCATGCACTTCATAAAACTCAAAGTAGTTGAATTTGAGGCGCGTGTAGCGGCAAGGGAAACTTCCAACCTGGCATCGGAAGCCATCGTACTAATGGCCTCTACCCCCAACCTGCCAAGAACCCATAAAATGAGCGCACAGATCTATCAGTTTCTGTTTGACCTTTCCATCAATCAGAAAAATTTCCGTGGCGCACAGGAATACATACGTAAGGTGGCAGATATACGAGAAGGCATCCTCGGAACGAATGCTCCGGAAACACACCTGGCCAAATTGAGCTATGCCAATTACCTGATCGATTATTCCAACAACCTACAGGAAGCACTCAAAATTTATAATAAGAGTTACGATTCCATCGTTGCCCCGGAAATCGGTCCATGGCAAAAAGACCACCTCAATATTCTCAACCACCTGAGCAGCTTATACGAGATCACCGATAATTTCGAGGGCGCTTCCTCTATGCTGGAGCGCGCGAAGGATGTTGCTCGAAGCAAGTACAAATCAAACGACCCGATTTACGGCCAGGAGATGATTATCATGGCCAATCTGCGCATGCGCATTGGTCAATACGAGGAGGCAGAAACCGAAATCAGAGATGCACTTGAAATTCTAGACAAACACAGAAAAGATCCCATTTGGAAAGTTGCCTACATCAACGCCCTGGAGGCACAGGCAAAACTTTTTGGATTAAGGGGTTTACTCAGCGAAGCAGAAGAAACGCTGGACCGCGCCACCAACATCATCCGTAAGTCAGAAGGAGAAAATTTGATTTTCGATCCGTTGGCCACAGCCAGGGAAATGGCCTCACTGTACATTCAACTGGGGCGTTATAATCAAACGCAGGAACTTTTAGATAAACTGATCGCTGAATACGAACGTCTCTATGGCCCTAGCACGGCACGTCTCATTGAGCCATTGGTGAATCGGGGCTATTTGCTCCTTGCCAAGGGTGAGTACTCTGATGCTGATAAAGCCGCCCAAAGAGCGTACCAGATTTCTTTGAAGGTGTTTGGTGACAAATCAACCAAAACAGCACCATCACAAAGATTGCTCAGCGACTTATACCTTACCCTTGGTGATTATGTTCGTGCAGAGGATTTTATTTTGAAAACCATTGCAAGCCAGGAGGAACAATTTGGTCGCAAACACCTAGAGGTCGCCAAGTCACTTTCGCAATTGGGCATCATTCGCTATGCCAAAGGTGACCAGGTAAGGCAAATCGAAAAGCCATTGGTGGAGTCACGCAACATCATCAGCCAGGTTTTAGGAACCGATAATCCACCGTATGCTGAGGTCTTAAAAAATACAGCCCTACTATCCATCGCACAGAAAAAATATCCCGAAGCACTCTCCTTCCTGTCTCAGGCTGAAGCCATTTGGAGTAAAAAGACCGGCTCAAAAAATAGTGTTCTTGCAGCCGGGATTTATGGGCTGTCCGGTGATGTTTACTACTACATCAAAAACTACATCAAGGCTGAGGATTTTTACAACAAGGGCAAAAAAATATACGAAGACAATTTCAGTAAAACCCATCCGGAATACGTGAAGCTGGTTTCCAAACTCAGCCGAATTTATTACATGACGGGCGACTATAAAAAATCAAAGAAATTCATCGAAGAGGCACTATATAATTACGAGTTGTACATCAAACAATTTTTCCCTGCGCTGAGTGAGCGGGAAAAGGCAAAATACTGGAACACCATTCGGGGTGACTTTGAATTCTACAACACATTGGCCTTCACCCAATCCGATGACTTTAAAGATCTGACCGGAAGGGTTTATAACTATCAACTGCTAACCAAAGCATTGCTGCTGAGTTCATCTATTAAAATCAAAGAACGGATTGCCAAAAGTTCAGATGAAGAATTAAAAAAGACCTACAACCTGTGGGTCCAGAAAAAGGAAATGCTTACCCAATCGCTTTCCATGAGTGCGGCACAGCTTTCTGAAAACGAAGTTTCCCCTGCTGTACTGGCCGCAGAAGTTGAACGACTGGAAAAAGAATTATCCGTGAAATCTGAAATTTTCGGTGCAAGCTTCGAACAGAAAAGGATAACGTATCTGGACATTCAGAAATCCCTGAAGCGCGATGATGCCGCCATCGAAATCATTCGCTATCGTCATTTCAACCATACTTTTACCGACTCCATCATTTATGTTGGACTGATGCTCAAGCCCGAGTCTACGAAGCCGGAGGTGATTAATTTTCCGGAAGGCGTTCGATTGGAGACAAGTCATTTCAGACGTTATCGAAACTCCATCACGCAGTTGTTACAGGATATGAATTCCTATAAGGTATACTGGTCACCCATCCGACAAAAAATCGGTGAAAGCATTGCCAATGTTTATCTCTCCCCGGATGGCGTATTTAACCTGATCAATCTGGAAACGCTACCCAATCCAATAGTGCCAGATAAGTATATCCTGGATGAGATTAATGTCGTGCTGGTGAGCAATACCCGTGATTTGTACATCCGTAAAGCTCAGGCCAAAACTGCTTCACGAAACAATTCTGCCACGGTATTCGGAAATCCGAAATTCTATGTTCAGGACAATGCAGACAAGGTTTGGCCCGAACTGCCGTACACAGAGAGAGAAGTCTCTGAATTGCGTGCTTTGCTAAGCACTCAAGGTTGGCAGGCCAGTCAGTTCACTGGTATACAAGCCACTGAGGAAGCAGTAAAGTCCATCAGCAATCCAAAAATCTTTCACGTTGCAACACACGGATTTTACTCACCTGCAGTCCAGAAAAATCTTGATGATGAGATGACGGCCACTGAAAATGACCTGGCCGACAATCCTTTGCTGAAATCCGGTCTGTTGTTAAAGGGCGCAGGCGATGTATTGCTCGGAGGCGCTTACAATTTTAATTCTGAAAGCGGGGTATTAACCGCCTATGAAGCCATGAACCTCAACCTCGATCAGACTGACTTGGTGGTACTCAGCGCCTGTGAAACCGGACTCGGTGAAGTAACCAACGGAGAAGGTGTGTACGGATTGCAACGGGCATTCCTGGTAGCCGGCGCCAAGGTACTGATCATGAGTATGTTTAAGGTCGATGATGAGGCCACCCAAAAGCTGATTCTGAACTTCTACAACAACTGGCTCAGCTCCGGAAACATGCGACAGAGTTTCGCCTCTGCAAAGCTCGACCTGCGAAAGGAATATCCAGAGCCGCTCTATTGGGGCTCGTTTATGATGATTGGTATGGAGTAATCGGAAGCTGAGAACCTATCAGGCGTTCCAGATTTCCCAGGACTTCTCCGCCTGAATGTGCAGCATTTCCAGTCCGTTTTTGATCGCACATCCCCTCATCTCAGCCTTTTGAAGAAACTGAGTTCTGGCAGGGTTGTAAATCAGATCATAGATCAGGTGATCCTCACCCAATTGATCGTATGGAATGTCAGGAAATGAATTGGTGTCAGGCGACATGCCAAGTGGGGTGGTATTGATGATCAACCGATGATTCTGAAGCACCGAAGGATCACTTTTTAAATCTTCGTATTTGAATTTCGCCTTGTCATTACCCCGCGAAACACTCTGGTACGGAATATTCATTTTCTCCAACGCCTTTTGCACCGCCTTGCTCGAACCACCTGTACCAAGGATCAACGCACATTGACCAACCAGTTTATCTTTCCAATGCTGGAGCGTTTCAAAAAATGCAATGCTGTCGGTATTAAATCCCTTGAGCTTGTCGCCTCTTACCTGAATTACATTAACCGCACCAATCGAGGCCGCATCGGCATCAATTTCATTTAGCAAAGGCATCACCTGCTCCTTGTATGGTATGGTCACATTCAATCCAACAATTTCCGGATTTTCCTGGAGCAATTTTTTTAATGCTCCAACCTCAGGCATTGGATACAACTCATAACGATAGTCCATCAAACCTTCCCTGAAAAATTTCTCATCAAAGTAGGCCTTTGAAAATGAGTGACCCACCTTTAATCCAATCAATCCGAAACGCTTAGCCATAAGTTTTCAGTTATGTTGATTTTTCATCCTTCCCGCTATCCATTCAATTCCCACTACCAAAAGAATCCCTGACAATGCAAAAAATAAAGCTTGTAGCACCATGGGATCTTGTCCGCTAACCTCTCCAAAAGTGCCCGGTAAGACACTCCTGTCGAATGCTGCCACCTTTTCCCCTGCGTGGTTCAGTCTGAAAGATACAACTTCCTTCCAAGGCCATACTTTATTCAGCGAACCGAGCATAAATCCAGAAAGCAAGGCCAAAGCAATGCTTCGATGTCGACTAAGCATCCAATTCAACACATGAGAAAAGGAGGTGATCCCAATCAAACAACCTCCGATAAAGGTTAGCACCACCGGCAAGTTAAGGGTGATCAGCGCATTGATCATGTACTGATACTTACCAATCAGCAAGAGTATGAATGCGCCAGAAATCCCAGGTAAAATCATGGCACAGATCGCCAGCGCTCCGCATAAAAAGATAAAGTACAGACCGTTGGGTGTTTCAGCTGGTGAAAGAATCGTGATCAGGTAAGCCACCACGATTCCGATTGACAAAGAAGTCCAAACCGAAACATTCCAATGGTCAATGTCCCTGAAAATCATTGGAGCAGAAACAAGTATCAACCCAAAGAAGTAAGACCACACCTGCACCGGATGGTTTTCCAGCAACCAGGTCATTAGCCCGGCCAGGGTTACCAGACTGGTTCCAACACCAGCCAAAACCGCCATCAGGAAATTTCCGTTGATCTTTTTCCAAAAATCAGCGAATCGAAATTTAAACAGCAGTTTTAGTGCAGCGAGGTCAACTTCGCGAATCGACCCCACCAATTCAGAATAAATACCCGTGATAAACGCAATGGTTCCTCCCGAGACACCGGGGATCACATCGGCAACACCCATGCTAAGGCCCTTCGTGTAAAGAAGGGCATAATCCTTAAATCGTCTGTTCATCAATTCGCCTCAAATGGAGGCAATGAATTGTCTTTCTTTCGCTCCAGCCCAAGGAAGTGAAGAAAGGTATCGCCACGCAAACCAAGCCTGATGGTTTCCAGCGGAACAACCTCATGAGGCGCGATATTGCCTAGGTTCACATTGGCACCAAGCAATTTGATAAACCAAACCTGTTGGGCTTTTTGAGGCGCCTCCCAGATTATTTTTTCAAAAGGAATCTTGGTTAGAATTTCCTGAACAAGACCTGAACGAACCTCACCAGAAGAGCGGAACAACCCAACGTTTCCTCCCTCTCTTGCCTCACCAATCACCTTCCAGGCTCCTGCATCAAGCTCTTTTTGCATCAATTCAATCCACTGATAAGGAGGAATGATTTTATCAGCATCCTTGGATCCCACCTCCGACAACACGGTTACATGATCCGCTAGTCTTTTGATGTACCCGCACTTCTTATCATGATCCAGGTCTATGGAACCATCCGAAACTTCAGCGTGCGTCAGCTTGTATTTATCAATCACCCGCAGGTAATCATCGAACTGATCTCTGATGATGAAGGCCTCGAAAAGCGTTCCACCAAAATAGCATGGCACACCGGCATCGCGATAAACCTTTATTTTATCTTCCAGCCTCGGCGTTACATAAGAAGTTGCCCATCCCAATTTCACAATATCGACATGATCGGAGCACATGCTCATAAAGTCTTCCGCCTCTCGGACACTCAGACCCTTATCCATGGCCATGGTATAACCAGTGTCACGGGGCTTTACAGTACGGTTGGGCAGATTCTTGATGTTGTAGTTCATAAGAATAGGTATAAGAAAATCTTAAGAATTTTTCGTTGGCTTTTGATGGTCCTCGCCTGAGTTTTTATTGAACTGACTGATCAATCGAATCAGGTTCAAGCGCATATCAGTTTGAGGAAAATAATCCAGCAAAATGGTGTGTGCTTCAAAATTCAATAGCAAAGCGTTTTCCAGAAAAGTAAATGCTTCATGAAGTTTACCGGCAAGGATCAAATTCGCTGCAGCCCTGTAGTACAATTCATGATCATCGGTCAAATCCAACAGCCCTTCTTTCAGCACTTCAGCAGCTTTTTCAAAATTGCCCTGGTCGTGGTAAACGGCAGACCATTCAAGCCAGATGTCACGATCGAGGGGATCAAGGCTCACTGCCTCTTCAAAAGCAGCGACAGAGGAAACAATGTTTCCGATTCTGAAATCCATTCGCGCGACTGCTTTCCAGTATTCTGGATTATTGAAGTCCAGTTTTACAGCCTTGTTAAAAAAATGCAAAGCCTGATGCCAGTGTCCTTGCTTTTCCAGACATAAACCCGCACCAAACCAAGCCTCATCGTATAAGCTGTTCAGTTTGGTAGCCTTTTGGAAATACTTCAAAGAAAGATCAGGCTGCAACAATCCATCGTAAGCGTAAGCCAGGCTACAATAAATCTCAGGTCCAGGACCTTCGAGGTCCACCACCATCTTAAAACTTTCTAAGGCCTTTTGAAACTGTTGTAAACCAAGGTGTGCATTGCCGAGGTTAAAATGTGCAGAAGAAAAATTTTCTTCGATGGCGATGGCGTATCCATAGGCTTCTACAGCTTCCTGATGTCGCTCCAGTTTGTTAAAAACTGTTCCGAGGTTATACCATGCCGGAGCTGAAAATGGATCCTCATCTATGAATTTCCGGTAATACGACAGACTATTTTGAAGCTGACCAACCTGATCAAGGCAATAGGCCAATTCATAAAGTGCGCCATCGTGAGCAAGATTATATTCTATGGCCTTTTTGTACTGCTCAATGGCCATATCAAGTTTATCCAGTCCATAATAAGCCAGACCAAGATTGAAATGAATTTCATCTTTAAGGTCCTCAGCAAAATTCAATGCCGATTCAAGCAATTCCAGGGACTGATCAAACTTACGTTGCAAACCATAGACCGAGGCAAGATTCAAAACAGCATCGGTATCGTATGGGTTTGATTTCCTGTATTCAGACAACAAATCTTCTGCCTCTTTGAATCGTTCCAGATTTGCAAGAACCTGTGCTTTTGCTGCGATCAACTCACCTGAGAAGGGATGTTGCTCCATGGCCATGTCTACGGCCACCATCGCCTTGCGATTCTTATTTTTATCGAGGTAATGATCAATGATGGTTTCGAAAGCATCCAGATCAAAAAACTCAGGTCTTTTATTTTTCAGGGCAGCCTCAAACCTGCGGATCAGCTCGTCTTCATCCTCTCTTTTGCGGAACTGTTTGGGCATTCAGAAGCGTTAAAACCGGCCCTTTTCAGGGCTCAGCCAACAAAATTGCAGCATGGACTCCGCAAATTCAACTTTATTTTCAGCCACGATTGGGCCGAAAACAGGATCAAATCAAAGGTTAAGATTCAGCAAAGGCCTGTCGATCAGCTTTCTCACATATCGGTCTGACATGATCTCTTGAAGTGCAAGAAGTTGCCTTGGATTGTGCAAATCAGTTCCAACGGAATCTACCAGATCATTATCAACCATCCAACGGGCTATTTTTTTAGCCGATACAGCGTAATAATCAACGAACGACAACAGGTTTACCTGGAACAACACGCCCTTTTCACGGAGGGAGAACAGCAGCTCTTTATTAGAAACGATATAATCGTAACGTTCGGGATGAGCCATGATTGGAATGAGGCTTCGCTTACCTGCCTCAAATATCATGTTGTTGACAAACGGAGAGATGGAGAACAAATTGGTTTCAAACAATAAAAACCTTCCGGCAATAGCCAGGATCTCTTTATCATCCTGTAGCAATTGTATCAAATGCTCATCGAGATAATATTCAGCTGCTGCACTGATGTCAAATGACTCACCCTTGGAGGCCAAAAAAGTCTTTAATGCAGCAAGTGCATTTTTGATGCCCTCCGCATCATTTCGATAATAGTCATTAAAGATATGGGGAGTGGTTATCCATTTTTTAAATCCCATATCCCGCATCGTGCGCAGGATAGAGAGTGTTTCTTCGGCCGTCTTAGCGCCATCGTCTAATCCAGGCAAAAGATGCGAGTGTAGGTCTGTTTCAAAACACTCTGTGATCACCGCTTCCTTACTCCACCAACCCATTAGAACAGTTCAGATAAATTTTTAAACAAAACTTTTTGAAAGCAATTCCTCCGCCAAGGGCAAAACCGCATCCTTTGCAGAGACACTTGGAAATTCCACACCCCATGCTATGCCTATCGTCGGATCATTCCAACGTAAACCTGCATCAGCTTCGGCATTGTACTCGGAAGAACATTTATAGAAAAATACTGCGTCGGTTATTGCCCTAAATCCATGCGCAAATCCCTCCGGGATGTAAAGCATATTTCTCTTACCAGAATCGAGGTGAAAAACTGCATGCTTCAGAAAAGTCGGAGAGTCTTTTCTCAGGTCTACGGCTACATCCAACACCGATCCGGAGATCACCGTAACCAATTTAGCCTGGCCGAAGGGTTGCCTTTGATAATGCAAGCCACGTATGACATCCTTTCTTGAAAAGGATAGATTATCCTGAACAAAGTCGTGTTTTATGCCCGCCTTCGACAAATTGGAACGCTTGGTAAACTCCATAAACCATCCACGATCATCCTGATAAACATCTGGAATGATCTCCAACAGCCCTTCTATCTGATTTTTAATGATTTTCATCTCGTCCGCCTTTTACAATGTTGGTGCCTATTCAAAAAATGGCCTTATTCTTCAATTTTTTCACAATTAAGCAAAAGCAAGGCTATTTTCGCTCCCAATTTTGGAATTACCCCAGACCATTTTGGAAAATAAAAAGGCCATTCTGATTTCTGTTACCGACTCCCGGGTGCATGCCGAGGAAATCAGGGAGCACCTCGATGAACTGGCATTCCTCGGAGAAACAGCCGGATTAAAAAGCGTTCACACCTTTACCCAAAGACTTGACCACCCCGATACCCGGACTTTTGTCGGTAAGGGCAAACTGGAAGAAATCAAAGAATATGTTTTTAAACACGATATCGGATTTCTGCTCTTCGATGACGATCTATCGGCATCTCAATTAAAGAATCTTGAAAAGGCCCTAAATCCGGCAGACCGAGAGCTAAAAGTCAGAATCTACGACCGGAGTTTATTGATCCTGGACATCTTCGTGATGCGGGCACAAACTGCGCAAGCCAAAGTCCAGGTGAAACTGGCCATGAATCAATACCTGCTTCCGCGGTTAACCAGAATGTGGACACACCTTGAAAGACAGAGGGGTGGCACCGGAACCCGTGGCGGCGCCGGGGAAAAAGAAATCGAAACCGATCGACGGATCATAAAAAGGGAAATCGCCGACCTAAAAGAGGAGCTGGAGAAAATTGACCGCCAGCGGATGACCCAACGCAAAGGCAGGGATCAAATGGTTCGCGTAGCGCTGGTTGGCTATACCAACGTCGGTAAATCCACCCTGATGAACCTGCTCTCCAAGGCCGATGTAAAAGCAGAGAACAAATTATTCGCTACGGTAGACGCCACAGTCCGCAAGGTGGTGATCAATCAAATCCCTTTTCTTCTTTCCGATACAGTGGGTTTTATCAGAAAACTCCCCCACCATCTTATCGAATCGTTTAAATCCACCCTGGATGAAGTTCGGGAAGCGGACGTGTTGTTGCACGTGGTGGATGTCTCCCACCCTTTCCTTGAAAAACACATCGAAGTGGTTCAAAATACACTTGCGGAAATCGGTGCCGGTGAAATTGAGGTCATTCTTGTGTTGAACAAAACAGATAAACTGGCGTTGACTGAGTCAGAACTCGCAGAAAGGGAAAAATATTACCGACAATTCAAATGCTATGACATGGCTTTTGTCTCCGCGCATACAGGATTCAACATACCATTGCTTAGAAACAAAGTCTATCAACGCGTTCGGGAAAAATTCATGAAGATTTATCCGAACTATGTACTTCCCGATTACACCAGCTACCTGGATCAGTAAACTTCCAGTGTAGACAAAGCCACACAATTTTTTGACTGATTGATCGACACCCTGAGTGCCGACGCTTCAATCCCATCCAATGCCAAAACTCTTTTGTATCCAATGGTCGTTCCCTGCGCCACCTCCCGCCATGCCCCGTTGATTTCAGCTTCAACCACAAAAGAAGAAACCCTTTGACCAAGTGCAATCGGCTCTTGCAGCATGATGTAATGCATAACCTTAGGCGATGTCCACCGGACTGTTGCAGTTCCTGACGTCACACCATCATCGGTAGCCCAATAGGTTTGATCATCGCCATCCATCAATGAGCCTGCACCATACTGATCGGAGCCACCACGATCTTGTGATACTTCCAATGCACCACCAGCAACCAAAGGCTTTTCAAAGGCCTTCTCCAAAATTTTACGGAACCCCATTAAAGCCTGTTCATCCCTGCGGTGGATTCTGCCATGACGATCCGGCGGAATGTTTAAAAGCAGCGTAGAGCCTCTGCCGACGGAGGTAAGCCAGATGTCAAAAAGTTTTTCGGGCGATTTGACCAATGAATCCTGTGAGGCATGATAAAACCAACCGGGTCTAATAGAGACATCAACTTCCGCAGGAATCCATTTAGTGCCATCAGGATTCCCGGTTTGCAACAAATTTTCAATTCCAGCCTTTCCCGCAAAGAGCGTGTCTGCAGTAATGGTATTCCAATTGGTTTCACCGGCGATGCCTCGTTCATTTCCAACCCATCGTACGCCAGGACCGGCATCACTGAAAAAAATAATTTCCGGTTCCATGGAACGAACCAGTTCAAGCGTTCCAGGCCAGTCATAATAAGTCGATCCATTTATTTTTCTGGTTTCACGGGCGCCTCCATAAAATCCATCCCCTCCATTTGCACCATCGAACCACATTTCAAAGACAGGTCCGTACAATCCAAAGAGCTCCTTTAACTGATTTCGGTAGTACTCGACATAAGCCGGGCGGCCATACTCGGCATGGTTCCGATCCCATGGAGACAGGTAGATTCCGAAATTCAAACCCTCATTTTTTGCTGACCTGGCCAGGGAGCCCACCACATCAGTTTTATTGCCGGCCCTGGCAACAGAATGCACTGTGTACTGGCTGGGCCAAAGACAGAAACCATCATGGTGTTTGGATGTCAGGATAACCGACTTGAATCCGGTCTCCTTAAAAATTCTTGTCCACTGATCCGTATTAAGGGAGTCAGGATTAAAAAGCAAAGGCGATTCATCACCATAACCCCACTCCTTATCAGTGAAAGTATTGATGGAGAAATGGACAAAAGCATTCATCTCCATCCGGTGCCAACGAAGCTGTGCCGGGCTTGGTACCACCTCCAGTGCTGCTGGAGGTTTGACCGGTGCAGCGCAGGAAGAAAGAATCAGGACCAGGCTACAAACTTTAAGGATCAGTCGCATGCCGGTAAATCTTAATGGCGTAAACATGGCTAAGTGTCGCTTTGGGGACTTTAAATGGGATAATTTGGGTTAAATTTGCGGAATGCTTCAGAGAAACCAAGGTTATTGGTCTTCATTATTTTTTACCATTCGTTCTGTCTATAAAGGAATGGCGCTTACCGCCAGACATATGGTGGGTGCCACCAAAAGAAGTTCGGCAGCCACGCGATTGGACATCTCCAGCAATCAGTACTTCAACCATCAGGAGGGAATCACCACCGCATCTTTTCCGCACGAAACACTTCCTATACCTGAAAACGGTCGATACAAATTGCACAATGAAATGGAGGACTGTATTGTATGTGACAAGTGTGTTAAGGTCTGTCCCGTCAACTGCATTGCCATCGAGCCCATCCGCTCTCCAGAGGAGTTTGGAAAAACCTCCGATGGCACTTCCAAGAGAATTTATGCCGCGTCGTTCGATATTGACATGTCCAAGTGCTGCTTCTGTGGGTTGTGCACCACGGTGTGCCCCACCGAGTGCCTGACCATGACGCCGGAGTATGCCTTCAGCACCAACCATTTACCCGATCATACCATCAGTTTCGCCAATCTATCGGAGCAGGAAATTACCCTTCGCAAAAATGAATGGGAGGTTTACTTAAAACAAAAGGCGGCGCAGGAACAATCTCCAGCCGGTACCGCTTCACCGGCAACGCCTCCGAAGCCCGTTATCAAACCTTTAAGACCAAAGTTTGGCGCCTGAAAAATTTATACTGACCCTGGAGGCCATCGCCTTACTGGCTGTAGTTGGAATTTTTCTGGCCAAAAAAATTTTCAATACAGCTTTATTTTTTTTGACGGTTATGCTTTGCCTGGCTGGGATTTATGGATTTGCAGGTTCAACGTATTTATTCATTGTACAGCTGGCTGTTTATGGCGGCGGAATTGCCGTATTGGTTCTGTTTGCCGTAATGATCACCGGAAAAAAATTTAAAACGAACACCTTTCCGGTTTCCATTTGGAATTTACTTCCTGCAGTATTGGTCCTTGCGCTGCTGCTGGCAAACTTGAAATCCATCGCTCCAAGTGCCATAAGTGAAAGAGAAACCGATTCAGTACTCATCGGAAATTATTTATCAGATCAATATTTGGTCGCCTTTGGCTTTGCAGGCTTTTTACTGTTGGTGGCCATGGTGGGGGCGATTATCGTTGCTGTTCATAAACCAGAGAACCATGGCCGTTGAACAACATATTCTGATTTTTTCTATTCTCCTTTTTTGTGCTGGCATAGGACTCACTTTACTTGGCGGAGAGTTAATCCGAATCCTGATTGGAATTGAGCTGATGCTCAACAGTGCCAACCTGAATCTGGTTTGGTTCACCCCTGCCAACGCTGCTGGAGAAGGATCAACCATTGCACTGTTTATTCTGGTGATCTCAGTTTGTGAGGCCGCGGTGGGTCTTGCAGTACTCCTGAGGGTTTATCGTTATTATCGGACCTCGTCCGCTTCTGAAATAAATCAAATCAGGGAGTAACATGGAGACCATTCTACTCCCGCTCGGATTTTATTTGTCAGCCCTACTGCTGATTCGTCCTTTCAAAATGATCGGCCTAAATCCAGGCGATGTTGCATCGATCTTTTTTCTGGGCTCATTTTTCTCTTTGCTATTAACCTTTTTGACCTTCAAAGGAAATGCCATGGTGCTGGATCTTAATTGGTTCAGAATCGCTGGCACGAGCATTAATTTCAGCCTTAGCCTTGACCATCAAAGTCTTCCTGTCTGGTTGTTTGTTAGTCTTACCGGACTTGCCATCACATTTTGGTCCAAGTATTATTTGGGAAAAGGTGATCATGAAAGATTTTACCTGATCATCAGCCTGTTTATGATTGCCATGGCACTGTTGCTGGTTTCCGCCAACATGCTGTTAACTTTCTTCGCGTGGGAACTGGTTGGATTGTGCTCCTATTTACTCATTGCTTATAACCGTGACGATGCAGAAGCCATCGAGGCTTCCCGCGCTGCGCTCATCATCAATAAAGCGGGCGATCTTGGATTTATTGTTGCGTTGATGGTTATCTATAAAGAATTAGGCACATTCGGTTTGTCGGAATTACAAACATCGAGCGGGCACTGGAGCAATACCTCAATGACCATTGCGGCTGCGGGGTTGTTAACAGCCATCGTGGCGAAGTCAGCTCAGTTTCCTCTTCACTCCTGGTTACCAGCCGCTATGGCAGGACCAACGCCAGTTTCAGCCCTCCTGCACTCCGCCACCATGGTTGCAGCAGGCGTATTCCTTCTTTATCGGTTCAATTTTATTTTTCCTGAGGACATCCGGCACCTGACCGGAATCATTGGCGCTACCACTACCCTGTTGGGTGGATGGAATGCGTTGACCCAAAGGAAAATAAAAGCACTGCTTGCATATTCTACACTATCGCAACTTGGACTCATGGTTATGACCGCAGGTTGGGGAAATCCGGAAGCGTCCGTTTTTCATTTGGTGAGTCACGGACTTACCAAAGCAGGACTATTCCTCATGGCAGGTATTTGGATGATGGAGGCAGGAAAATCAACCAGTGAAAATGAACTAGAGCACCTTGGCAACGCAGGACCGAAGGCAAAAAAGTCATCCATTATTTTATTGATGCTGACCCTCATGCTTACGGGCTTCCCTCTTTCAGCAACTTTTCTGTCGAAAGAATTCATGCTATCCTCTCTGCCTGCCACTGCACCAAGGCTAATTTTTATTGTAAGCAGCCTTTTGACCATTCTCTACACCGGAAGACTCCTTTGGTACCTAAAGCCATTCTCAGGATCACAGCAAGAAGAAAGATTTTTTTCAGTTAAATGGGCAAGCCCCATTCTCCTAACCATCCTGGGGGTCTGGATTTTCTGGAATGTAAATCCACTGGGAAGCGGAAGCCATCTCTTCCCATCAGTAACCCACCACCCACTTTCAGACATGCTGCCGGGTGTTGGAATCATCGCCGGATCATGGTTTGCACTTTGGTTGCTTTGGAACACTGAATTGTTTCAAACCATTGAAAAGTATTTGCCAGAACTGCGACCGGAGCGTCTGTATTTACCGGTGGTCATGGCCCTGACTACTGCACTTCAAAAAATCACTCTTTTCATCGATCAAAAAATTCTTGATGGCATCGCGAATCTGATTGGTTATGGAACCGTAACACTGGCTCACCTCATCGGATTTTTAGATCGGTTCCTGGTTGATGGATTTATCCTATTGTCCGGCCGCCTAACCAAATTCACCGGTTCCATCCTTCGCAGACCAATGAACGGACAGATTGCTGGTTATCTGTGGTGGACGGTGACGGGACTTATGCTTTTGTTATTTTGGCAGTGGAATCCATGAACCTAAACGCTATACTTCTTAACCTGCTGATCTTTCTACCGCTGGCCATTGCGGTGGCAATGTTGTTTTTACCTAACGGAGATTCAAAGCGATTGCAGCAATTGGCAGTTTTAACAGGCGTGGTGCAAGTGGTCTTGGCGGTGGTACTCTTGGTGAATTGGCAAATGAATGTCAAAGGCTATCAGGCTGAAATAGCAGCGCCATGGTTTAGCGTTTCCTCAGGCGATCGCATGTTGTTTAGCGCAGGTTACCATGTTGGACTCGATGGTTTGAGTCTGCCAATGGTGGTGTTAAGTGCGGTAGTGATGTTGTTGGCAGCCATTTTATCGGCTAAGGTGAATTCCCAGGTAAAAGGTTATTTCCTTTTGTTCCAGGTGCTCAATACAGCCATCATGGGCACGTTCGCTGCATTGGACATGTTTCTGTTCTATGTGTTTTTTGAATTTATGCTGATCCCGATGTATTTCCTGATTGGCATCTGGGGTGGCCCGAACAGGTCATATGCTGCTGTTAAATTTTTCCTCTACACGCTTTTTGGATCGATTCTCATTCTGGTAGCGATGATCATCTTATATCAATCCACAGGAGAACCAGGGACGTTTGGCATCAGCCATAGTTTTGATGTAGAAGTATTAACGGGTCTGAAGGGATTGTTACCTGGCTCTGCTTTGGATCCGGTGAATCCCACACTTTGGTTTGGACTCCGTGCATCTACCTGGGTATTTCTTTTATTAGCAACCGGATTTGCCATCAAAATACCCGCAGTACCATTGCATACCTGGTTGCCCGATGCTCACGTTGAAGCCTCAACCCCAATCTCCGTAATCCTTGCAGCACTACTATTAAAAACCGGCGCCTACGGGCTCATCCGATTTGGGGTATTAATCCTGCCGACCGAATTCCAGGAATTCCAGTTCACCCTCTCCATCGTCGCTGTCGTATCCATCATTTATGGATCACTGAATGCCTTGGCCTCGGCCGACCTGAAACGAATGATTGCTTATTCATCTGTGGCCCATATGGGGTTTGTGCTTTTGGGCATCAGTGCAGGCAATACCGTTGCCATACAGGGTGCTATTTTTCAAATGACCTCACATGGCATTATCTCTGCCATGCTGTTCATATTGGCTGGCGTCATTCAAGACCGGACCGGCAGCAGGCTGATTGGTCATTATTCAGGCTTGTATCAAAAAATGCCGGGCTTTACTTCCATTGTCCTGATTGCATTTTTTGCTGCGATGGGTATTCCAGGGTTCTCTTCATTTATTGGTGAACTGCTTATTCTGATTGGTGGATTTAGTTCAACCGCACTGCCGGGTACCATTCCTGTATTGGCAACGATCGGCATTTTACTTTCCGCTGGTTATCTATTGTGGACCATCAGCAGGATGATCTTTGGAACCTTTCATAGTAAAGTGGAGGGTGATCTCTATGACCTGAATAAAAAAGAGTGGACGGTCTTGTTACCCCTTGCACTGCTCACTCTTGTACTGGGTATTTATCCAGGCCCACTCCTTGACGTTATCCTTCCGTTTGCTGAAAAATTTTCAGCGTTGACATCCATCGGAGCCTCCCTGCCGCTTAAATGATGACCCCGCAGACGATGCAGTCGTTTCCGTACTCCAATTTGCTGCCGGAAATAATTCTTGGATCAGGGATAATCCTAATCCTGATCCTTGGACTTTTTGATCGCGTGAGGTACGGTCACTTGAAGCTGTTGACCTCGGTGATTGTTTTCGGATCATTCGTTTATACCCTCTTACCAAATTCCAATTCATACGGAGGATCCCTTTTATTGGCTGATGGCAAAAACCTGCTAATGTTTAAGGCCATCCTTTCGGCGGTCGCCCTGCTTATTCTGCCAATCATCAGAAGGGATCAGGTATCAAAAAATCAATCTGAATTTCTGAGCTTATTTCTTTCCTTGTTGCTGGGCGCCCAGCTGGCTTTTACAGCCAATCAGATGGCGCTGTTGTTACTGGCAACAGAACTCATGGCGATCAGCGCCTACGTACTTACACTTTTCTTGTTCAACCAACAAAGTGCAGAGGCAGGACTGAAGTATTTTATCTACGGAAGTGTTGGCACAGGTCTCATGTTGTTTGGGTTTTCGTTGATTTATGCTGCAACCGGGGCAACACATTGGAATCAAATTGGACAACTGCTTCAGCAGGGAAATTTAGATGGTGGTTTGCCCGCCGCAGGCGTAATTATGATGACAGGCGGCGTATTGCTTAAACTCGGCGCCGCACCTTTTCACCTCTGGATTCCGGATGTTTATGCTGCGTCAAGGTTTTCTGTACTCGCCATTTTTTCAACGCTTCCAAAAATAGCCGCCTCGGTCCTCTTGTTGAGATGGTATGGTGGATTGGCGTTTTCAGCGGATGGTCAATGGATGGCCATCCTGATGATTGTCGCCATGGTAACGCTCGTAGCAGGAAATTTCCCCGCACTGTTGCAGAAAAATGTGCGGAGACTTATGGGGTATTCCTCCATTGCACAGGGTGGTTTTATCCTACTTGCCGTTTTAATCAGCAATGCGCAACCCTTTTCTTTGGCATTTTATCTGGCAGCAATGTCGCTGTCTAATATTTTGGTTTTTTATTGTCTGAATTGGTTTGCGCGATCGCATGGCGCCATCGATTCCAAGGACTTTAATGGCTTGGGACGAAAGTATTTCATTCCATCGCTTGGACTCACCGTCGGACTTTTATCCTTAACCGGACTTCCCCCGCTGGCAGGATTCAGTGCTAAGGTTTTTCTTTTTTCCGGATTATGGTTTGCTGCCGATGCTACCGGTTCACAGATTCAATTTTCAGCCTTGATTTTCGGATTGCTGAATACCGTTGTTGCATTATTCTACTACATCCGAATTCCCAGATCCTTGTTTCTGGAGGGTGGGGCATCTGGACGAAACATTCAGCTCTCGTGGTCTGAGAAACTTTTCATTTTAAGCCTAACTCTTGTTTTGATAGCCTTTTTTATCGCGCCAGCAGCCATTCATCTGCCTGATTTTTTGAATTGAGTCGGGGGTTTCGGTTTATCGGTTAACTTTACACTTCTTTTACTGCAGAATACAGATACTGAATGACCGACCAGATAAAACACGAATGCGGCGTTGCCCTTATTAGGCTAAGAAAACCCCTCTCGTACTACCTGGAAAAATACGGCCCCACCTATGCGGTGAATAAGATGTACATCCTGATGGAAAAACAGCATAACCGCGGTCAGGATGGTGCTGGAATAGCAAACATTAAACTTGACGTCGACCCTGGTTTCAGGTACATCAGCCGCTACCGGTCCATAAAGCCACAGCCGGTTGCTGATCTTTTTAAAAAAATTGGCGAGAAGTATAAAAGAGCGCTTGCATCCGGTAAGGAGAAATACCTCAATGAAAAATGGTTGAAACAATACCACGCATTCACAGGAGAGCTCTGGTTGGGACACCTGCGTTACGGAACGCACGGTAAAAACAGCATGGAAAGTGTGCACCCTTTCCTTCGTCAGAACAACTGGCGTTCACGCAACCTGGTCATGGCAGGTAATTTCAACATGACCAACGTTGATGAACTTTTTAACATCCTCGTCAACCTGGGTCAGCATCCAAAAGAAAAGGTTGATACCGTAACGGTGATGGAGAAAATAGGACATTTTCTGGACGAGGAAGTTCAGGGATTGTTTGAGCACTACAAGGACCGGCACGACAACCGTGAAGTTTCTGAGATTATTGAAAACGAGCTTGACCTCCAGCGCGTACTTCAGCGTGCGTGCAAGGATTTCGACGGCGGCTATACCATGGCAGGCCTCACAGGCTCCGGATCGGCTTTCGTTGTACGCGATCCTAACGGCATCAGACCAGCTTATTATTATGCCGATGACGAGGTGGTGGTGGTGGCTTCTGAAAAGCCTGCAATAAAAACTGCCTTCAACATTAACTATAGCCAGATCAAGGAAATTCCGCCCGGGAACGCATTGATCATCAATAAAAACGGCAGCTATGCAGAAAAGGTGATCCTGCAAGCCAATGAGAAAAAGTCCTGCAGCTTCGAACGTATTTATTTTTCAAGAGGCAATGACCCTGACATCTATAAAGAAAGAAGAAGGCTCGGCAACCTGCTGGTGCCACAGGTTTTAAAATCAATAAACTTCGATCTTAGAAACACCGTATTTTCTTTTATTCCAAACACCGCTGAAACAGCATTCTATGGTTTGATGGCTGGTGTGGAGGATTACCTTCAAAAGAAACAAAAGGAACACATCATCGAAGGTAAACCGCTTATGGAGCCGCTGGAAGATCTGATTGCTTTCAGACCGAGAGTTGAAAAAATTGTTTTGAAGGACGCCAAACTCAGAACGTTCATCACCGACGATGAACACCGGGATGAATTGGTCGCCCATGTTTACGATACCACCTATGAGGTCATTCAGAAAGGCAAGGATACACTGGTGGTGATCGACGACTCCATTGTTCGCGGTACCACCCTTGAAAAGAGTATTTTAACCATGCTCGACCGATTGGAGCCGAAGAAAATTGTCGTGGTTTCTTCCGCACCGCAAATCAGGTATCCCGACTGCTATGGGATTGATATGAGTCGAATGAATGACTTCGTGGCCTTCAGAGCCATGGTCGAACTGATTAAGGAAAGAGGCGAGGAACATCGGTTAGCTGCTGTCTACGATCAGTGCCAGCGAAGTGATCAAGAGAGCAATCCAACCAACTACATTCAACAGTTGTATCAACTGTTCACCTACGAAGAGATCTCCCAAAAAATTGCAGCCATTGTTCGTCCAAAAGACATGAAAGCGCAAGTAGAAGTGGTCTATCAAACTGTTGAAAACCTCCACAAAGCCATTCCAGGGCACTCCGGAGACTGGTACTTCACCGGCAACTACCCTACCCCGGGCGGAATGCGGGTTGCAAATCGCGCCTTCGCTAATTACATGGATGGAAAACTGGTGCGCGCTTACTAAGCAAGCCTCTTAACAATCTTTTAAATTCTTATCATGATCGCTACAAAATCCTATGCTGCATTAGATGCAACTTCACCATTGGTTCCATATGATTTCGAAAGAAGGGACCTCCGCGCCGATGACATTCAAATTGAAATTTTATTTTGTGGTGTTTGCCACAGCGACCTCCATCAGGCTAGAAATGAATGGGGCGGCTCACTATACCCGATGGTTCCTGGACATGAGATCGTTGGAAGAGTCGTTGAGGTAGGGAGCGATGTGAAACGTTTCAAAAAGGGTGACCTGGCTGCTGTTGGTGTTCTGGTCGACTCTTGTATGTCCTGCGACCATTGCAAAAAGGATCTTGAACAATATTGCAGAAATGGAGCTACCGTTACCTACAACGGATATGAGCGTGATGGAAAAACATTATCCCAAGGAGGCTACGCCACCCAGATTGTTACCAAAGAGCATTTCGTTTTAAACGTGGATGAGAAACTGGATTTGGCCGCAGTTGCCCCCTTGCTGTGTGCCGGCATCACCACCTGGTCGCCCTTGAAACACCTGAAAGTGGGAAAAGGAATGAAGGTCGCTGTTGCAGGACTTGGCGGCTTGGGACATATGGGCTTGAAATTCGCTGTGGCGATGGGCGCAGAAGTCACGCTCCTAAGCACCAATCCTTCTAAAGAAGCCGATGCAAGGCGCTTGGGTGCCCATCACTTTGTTCATACCGGTGACAAAAACCAAATGAAAAAAAAATGCAGGAACTTTTCAGGTGATTCTGAACACCATTTCCGCACCGCATAACTACAATTCGTACCTGGATTTGCTTGACCTGAATGGCACGATGGCCATTGTTGGTCTACCTCCTTCTGAGCAAGCCATTGCGCCTTTCAGTCTCTTAAACAACCGTAGAAGCATCCTTGGATCAATGATTGGGGGAATAAAAGAGACGCAGGAGATGTTAGACTTCTGTGCAGAAAAGGGAATCGTGAGCGACGTTGAGATCATCCCGATTCAAAAAATTAATGAGGCCTACGAAAGAATGTTGCGCGGCGATGTCCGCTACCGTTTTGTTATTGATTTGAACTCTCTTCGGTAGGCGCAGCACGACCGGTAAGTTTCGAAACCGCTTCGGAAACTTTTTCGAATTGGAATGAAGCCATGGTTTTTCTGAAATAACGAACGATCCGGTCATTGCCCGGACTTCCAATGCTTCCTATATGGGAGTGCTCTACCTTTCCATCGGTTGAAAATTTTCCTGCTTCAATGTCGGCGCCAACTTTTCGGTAGGCATCCCTGAAAGGAACACCGGCAAGTACCAGTTTGTTTACCTCTTCAACACTGAATAGAAACTTGTAACGGTCCTCATTCAGTATATTTTCCCGCACCGATACTGCAGAAAACATTACCTGAAGCATCTCAAGACATTCACATAAATCATCGAAAGCAGGAAAAACAAGCTCTTTAAGCACTTGAACATCTCGATGGTAACCTGAAGGCAGGTTGGTCATGATCTGGTTGACCTCCGAAGGGAGCGCTTGAAGGCGATTGCACCGTGCACGCACCAACTCAAAGACATCCGGATTTTTCTTATGAGGCATAATACTGCTTCCGGTGGTCAACTCATCCGGGAAACTCAGAAAACCAAAATTAGGATTGAGGTAAAGACAGGCGTCCATTGACATCCTGGAGATCGTTGCAGCAATATTTCCGATTGCCTGAAGCACAATACGCTCCGTTTTGCCCCTGCTCATTTGAGCGTATACCGCATTGACGTGCAGATCATCAAATCCAAGCAAGGCAGCGGTGAGGTCGCGATCCAATGGAAACGAGGAGCCATACCCTGCCGCAGAACCAAGCGGGTTTCGGTTTACGATTTTATAGGCAGCCTGAAGTGGCACCAAATCATCTGCCAGACTTTCTGCATAAGCACCAAACCACAACCCAAAGGAAGAGGGCATCGCAAGTTGAAGATGGGTGTAGCCGGGCAACAATTTATCCTTGTGCTGTTCGCTTAAAAGAATCAGCAATTCAAAAAACCTGCTTACCTCCAGCACCACATTAAAAATTTCGCTTCGGAGGTAAAGTTTTAGATCCACCAAAACCTGATCGTTTCGAGATCTTCCACTGTGAATTTTTTTACCAATATCTCCGAGTTTATTGGTGAGCTCCAGCTCTATCTGAGAATGGATATCCTCTACCCCCTCGGAGACGACAATTTTACCTTCCAGCGCGTCTGCATAAAGTTTGCGCAACTCCGACAACAGCACCATCAATTCCTCTTCTTCAAGAAGATTTATCCGCTGAAGCATGGTAATGTGCGCAAGCGAACCAAGGATGTCAAACCTGGCCAGGCGGTTATCCAACTGACTGTCTTTACCAGCTGTAAATCGACTTACGGCCTCAAGGGAATCGGTTGATTTTTGCCAGAGCTTCATGTAGGTAGGGTTCGGCTTGCAATTTAATCACTTACGAAGGAACAACATGTAGTGCTGTTGTCTGGAGTTCCAATGGTAACCCAGGGAAAAAGGCAGCGGCTGTTTTTGTGCTACGAACGCTGAATCGAGGTCCAGTTGTTTGTCAAGCCATTTGAAATCGGCCACTGGCCGCACGTATTCACCATAAAATTTTCCATTGAAGTCCTGACGCAGATAACGGTATGGAACACCGGTGTCGTCCTGAAAAATGGTTTCAGAGTTTTGTACGATCAGCGATCGGATAGTAGAAAAAGTATTGTGGTGCATTAAATAAGAAGCAGACTTAATGAACGTATTGTATGGAGCCTGCACCTGAAGGAACCGATACAAACCTGGCTTTTTCTTAAAGCCTGAATCAGAAATATCGGCACTGAAATAAAAAATCTCTCCCTGTCGACCAGTTGACAGATTTCGGAAAGTCAGACGAATGCCCTTATCGGATGCGAGCTGATATCCGGCGAAATCCACGACCGACTCCCGACCAAGGGTATCCAGTGAAAAATATTCAAGTGCCTCCGCTTCGTTACCATTACGCTCTAAGAAGAAAAAAAGTACCGGTAAAATCCCCTTCGATTTTTTAAAGTCTTTCAGCATGTGGGTGGTAATGAAATAACTCTTGCCAAAAATATCCCTCAATGAGGAGGCGAGCGTATCGAGCAACATGTTGCGATCATCATGCGACAGATCCTGAATGGGAGGAAGCTCCATCACAGGTTCAAGCCCGATCATAATGTACCGGGATGCAAAGGGATAGAATACCTGCCCATGAAGAAAATCAGGGCCACTAAAAGGATAAAACAAAGTCAGAGAGTCACGCAACTGCTCTGATAACACGGTATCACGCCAGTGTTCCATAGGCCCCAATCGCTCCTTTTTCATCCTACCCCAGGAGTAATTCATGGCACGATGAAAATCCTGCCAGGAAGTGTCGAGTTCAAATTCAAGCAACGGACTTGATTCATTCTGATTCAAGCCAGCTAAAAAACGAGCTGCCTGGGCCAATCCAGGGTCAGTCTGACCTTCCGGCACGGTGGGCGGATCAGGAATTGAAACCGTATGCGTTAGAAGGGAGTCCAGGGGTGCAACCACCTGATCGGCAGTTGAACAAGCCATCAAAAAGCAACCGAACCCCATCAAAAAAATAATTCTCATTGCTTAACTCGATCTGATAAAAAATAGAGCATCAATCCTACTAGGACTGTTCCTACGGAATACATGATGATTTTAGGATCGTTCAGATAAACATAAACAATCATCCAAACGGTGACTGCAACAAACAAAATCGGAGGAAGTGGATACCACGGAACCTTGAAACCTTCGGAAGAGGATTGTTTCCGACGAAGGACAAAAATTCCAACGACAGTTAGCAGTGTAAACCAGGAAAGACTAACAGAGATGTATTGAATGACTTCTTTAAATGAACTGATTAGCACCAATAATATAGCCCAGCCAGCCTGTGCCACGATGGCTATCCATGGCATCTGGAACCGGTTCTTGGTAGAAAGAAATTTAAGTCCGACATAATCGCTACCCATGGCCTCTCCTACTCGTGGCCCGGCGATGGTCATAGCGCTGAGGGTAGAGAGCAGAGCAAAACTGAATATACCTGCAAAAAATTGACCTGCTTCATCACCGAATAAGCGCACAGCCGCAATGTTGCCAATATCATTCTGCCCTTCAAGCTCAGAAAATGGCGCAACAGCCAAAAACATTCCATTGAGGGATAGGTAAATGGTCATGACCACCAACGTTCCGGTAACCAGCGAGCGAGGGAGATTTTTGGAAGGATTGTCCAGGTTACCCGCTATGTAGGCCGAAGCGTTCCAACCAGAATAAGCATAAACCACAAAGACCAGTGATACAGCCCAACCCGAACTAAAAACCAAGGACCAGTCACCCGCATTCAATGAAAAAGAGTTTCCTGAAAATTCATAGCCACTGACCAAGGGTGCCAGACAGAAAAATAAAATCAGCAGCAACTTGAAACCTGTCAGGAAGTTTTGGGCCATCCCTCCGATTTTCACACCAAACAAATGAACCACGGTAACCACCAGGATTGAACATACTGCAACCAGATTCACCGAAACACCCAACCACTCATGCGCATACTCACCTATGGCAATGGCCACTGCAGAAACAGCACCGGCAAAACCAACCACCATGCTGATCCAACCACCCAGGAATCCGACAGCAGGATGGTAAATCGAGCTTAAATAAATGTATTCACCTCCAGAGCGTTTTAGGGTGGTCGCAATTTCAGCGTAACACAAGGCGCCACATACGCTCATGATACCACCTGTAAACCAAAGCAGAAGTATCGCTGAGGCAGAAGGAATGGGACCCACCTGATACCCAAGTGAGGTGAACACTCCTGTACCAACCATATTGGCTATCACCAGCGCAATGGCTACCCTTAGTGGATAGGTTTGGGGTTTCACAACACCTGCGATTTCCTGAGTCATGGCAGGTCGTTCACCATCGGTGGAACAAGTGATTCAGGATGGCTGGATTCGATAGCGTCCATCCTGCAAAATACACAATCAAAGAGGTTTCAACATCAACACTTTATCGACCTAAGGCACCCCCTGATTCCCGCAGACTTGGATGGCGTAAAAATTGTTCAGACCTTGCTGCCTCATTTCCATTAATTAAAATATGAGACAGCTGATTACGACCCTATTGTCAGTAACCACACTTGTCACATTTGCTCAAATAAAAAATACCAAAATAGCCGAGTACACGGAGGGAAAATATCCACCGCTGGAACCGGCTGTGGTGATCAATCCTTCCAATTCCAAACATATTGTAGCGGCAACGGCATTGGACCGAATAATTTTTACCAAAGACGGTGGAAACATCTGGTTGGAGACATCCGTGAAGTCACCTTTTGGGGTTTTTGGAGACCCTGTTCTGGTATCAGATCCTAAAGGAATGATTCATTACTTCCACCTTGCCGACCCAAGCGGTCAGGGCAGAACGGAAGAAGCCTGGTTGGACCGGATTGTTGCTCAAAAATCAGAAGACGGCGGTGTCACCTGGACCCCAGGGACATTTGTGGGTCTCGAACCTCCAAAGGACAATGACAAACCATGGGCGGCATCTCACCCTAAAAAAGATTTTTTAGCACTGACCTGGACGCAATTCGACCGATATGGGTCGGCAGACACGACTTGTAAAAGCAACATCGTTTTTGCTAAATCAACTTCAAAAGCCGACCGTTGGAGTATTCCGGTGAGAATTAATCGACGATCAGGAAACTGTCTTGATGATGATTTCACTGCTATGGGCGCTACACCTTTTGTTGACCTGGAAGGCAGGGTATTTGTTACATGGGCGAATCGGGGAGAAATTTATCTGGATCGCTCCTTCGATGGGGGTGAAACTTGGCTGAGGTCAGACATCGCCATCGGCAAACAACTTGGAGGATGGAACATGAATGTACCGGGCCTCGGTCGATGCAATGGTCTACCGGTTTTACAAGGCGACATCAGCGGGAGTCCATTCAGAGGTAGTTTATATGTTGTTTATGCCGACCAGCGTTTCGGGGAGAACAATACGGATGTGTGGCTAACCAAATCACCCAACCGCGGTGACAACTGGTCTGAACCAGTGAAGGTTGCCACTGATCCCAACAACCGACACCAGTTCATGCCATGGGCAGCGGTCGATCAGACAACAGGTATCCTGTATGTGCTTTATTACGACCGACGAAATTATCCGGAGGGGGATTTGCAAACCGATGTTTACCTGGCCTGGTCCATTGATGGAGGAAGTAAATTCTCCGAAATAAAAATCAGTGAAACTCCTTTTACACCAGACCCTAAAAAGTTTTTTGGTGATTATACCAATTTAACCGCGTTCAATGGTACCATCGCTGCAGTATGGACACGTATGGACGATGGCAAAACCAGCGTAATGGCCTCCATCATAAGACAAGAGCAATTGCTCAACAAATAAGTCATTGCGCATTGTATTTTGAGAATTTGGTATCAAATTTGGTTAGACCATCGAGTCAAACCACCTACAGTAAAATGATGTCAAGATTTTTTTTAACAGGGCTTCTTTTATTTGCTTCGCTGAGTACTGTTTTTTCTCAACAGTTTCTCGTGACACCCTACATTCAACCAGGCGATGCACACGATTTAAAGCACGAACAAAAAGTATTGGTATGGCAAACCGATAGTGTTTCTGGTAAATTTTTTGTTGCCTTCAAAAAAGGAAAATCCATTTTTGATGCTCTCCACACACTGCATCAGGCCAAAATCACCAAAACTAAACTTGAACTCAACGGAAATGTGAGCTGGCTTTACCGGGCACATTTTGATCACCTTGATTTCGACCACGACTACGCCTACACGGTTAAAGTAGAGGATAGACTGATGGCGCGAGGAAACTTTCGAACCCGAACCCATCATCATGAAACCAAATTCGCAGTATTTGGTGATTGTGGCACCGCCTCTCCTGGTCAATCCGCCGTGGCCTTCCAGGTTTATCAGAAAAAACCTGATTTCGTTTTACTTACAGGCGATCAGGTGTACACCAGCGGACTGGAGATTGAATTCAGGAAAAGATTTTTCCCCCAGTATGCCGCTGCAGCAGCGAGCAAAACCCGTGGCGCACCACTTATGCAAAGCGTTCCATTTTATTTAACCCTTGGCAACCATGACGTCAAAGGAAGCAACTTGAGGGAATACCCGGATGGCATGGCTTATTTCTACTATACTGATCTTCCACGAAATGGGCCAAAAGTAAAAAGCACCCCTCAGGTGGATGGCACGAAAGATCAGGTGGAAGATTATTTTAAAAATACTGAAGGCAGGTTTCCAGGAACAGCGAACTACTCCTTCCGTCACGGAAATGTTCACGTCGTCAGCCTGGATGCAAACAATTATGTTAATCCACTGGATTCGGCCTTACAAAAGTGGATCAGAAAAGAATTCAGTCATCATAAAAACGAGTGGAGAATCGTAGCCTACCATCATCCAGGGTTTAACTCCAGCAATGCCCATTACGACTACCAGCAAATGCGACTGTTGTCGCCCCTACTTGAGGAGTTGGGGGTAGATCTTGTGCTCACCGGCCATGTCCACAATTATCAACGGTCGATTCCACTGAAATTCATTCCTGAAAAAGACAAATCCGGTGATTACAGGATCCAATCCAGCGGAAGGGTTAATGGGGAATTTATCCTCGACCAAAAATTTGATGGGAAAACCATGACCAAACCGGAGGGTATCATCTATGTTACCACCGGTGCCGGCGGCGCTCAGTTATACGATGCCGAAATCAGTAACAAGCCTGAAATGTGGGAGCATACACCTAAAACCAACTGGGTCCCTTTCACCAAAACACTAATCTCAGACAAGTACTCTTTTACCTGGGTTGAGACCCATGGCCACAAACTCACCCTTACGCAAATCGATGCCGAGGGTGCTGTTTTGGATCAGATTACGGTTACCCGCTAGCCATTCCTTACCATTCAATCAATTTGTCGGGGCAAGGGTCTTGGATTTGAAGTTTTCCTATAATTTTGCGGCCGAAAATCTAATAACATGATGACAACCCAAACCCTTAAATACAAGGTAAAAGACATGTCCCTGGCATCCTGGGGCCGTAAGGAAATCAATCTTGCTGAGGCAGAAATGCCCGGTCTAATGGCCATTCGTGAGGAATTCGGCGCTTCGAAACCCCTTAAAGGCACACGCATTGCAGGTTGCCTTCACATGACCATCCAAACCGCCGTTTTAATTGAAACCTTGGTGGACCTAGGTGCCGAAGTATCCTGGTCATCATGCAATATTTTTTCCACCCAGGACCACGCAGCAGCTGCCATTGCAGAAGCCGGCATCCCGGTATATGCCTGGAAAGGGATGAATGAACAGGAATTTGACTGGTGCATTGAGCAAACACTGTTTGCCTTCAAAGACAACCAGCCTCTGAATATGATTTTGGATGACGGCGGCGACCTTACCAACATGGTTTTGGATCGCTTCCCTGAATTGGTTTCCAACATTAAAGGTATTTCTGAAGAGACGACAACAGGTGTTCTCAGGCTTATTGAAAGAGTTGCTAAAGGAACCCTCCCTCTTCCTGCCATCAATGTCAACGACTCCGTTACCAAGTCTAAATTCGACAACAAATACGGTTGCAAAGAATCTTGTGTAGATGCTATCCGCCGCGCGACCGATGTAATGCTGGCCGGAAAAGTGGCTGTGGTAGCCGGTTACGGTGATGTTGGTAAGGGTTCAGCTGCTTCCTTAAGCGGAGCAGGTGCACGTGTTATTGTTACCGAGATCGACCCAATCTGCGCACTTCAAGCCGCAATGGACGGTTACGCTGTGAAGAAGATGGACGACGCAGTAAAAGAGGCCGATATTGTTGTTACTGCAACCGGAAACTGCGACATCGTAACAGGAAAACATTTTGCCGCGATGAAAGACAAAACCATCGTCTGCAACATTGGTCACTTCGATAATGAAATTGACGTTGCCTGGTTGCGTGCCAATGGATCTTGGGATGAAGTAAAACCTCAGGTGGATTTGGTGACCCTGAAAAACGGAAATCAAATTATTCTGCTCGCAGAAGGTCGTCTGGTCAACCTCGGATGTGCAATGGGTCACCCTTCATTTGTGATGTCCAACTCATTCTGTAACCAGGTAATGGCTCAGATCGAACTTTGGAACCACAGCGCCAATTATGAAAACAAAGTGTACACCCTGCCTAAGCATCTTGATGAGAAGGTAGCACGTTTGCACCTTAAAAAGATTGGTGTTCAATTGGAAGAGTTGAATGAAAAACAAGCCAGTTATATTGGCGTTAGCGTGGAAGGTCCTTACAAATCAGATCTCTATCGCTATTAATCAGCTTTAAATCATATCAGGAGGCTGCAGTTTCGCTGCAGCCTCTTTTTTTGTTAATAGTGGAAGGGTAATCATTTTTTAATTCTGAATGTTTACCTAAAATTGACGAACTAAAACAGCCTAAAAAGCATTATAAAGGGTAAAATGAGTATGGATAAACACAATGATTTCAGGAAGTATGCAGTTCACCACCTTGGGATGAGCGGAAACACCATCGATGGTTATTCCCGCGCCATGCAGGATAAGGTGCAGCAGATCGAGGCGATGACCCAATACGTGATCGAAGAAAGACCTGGGAACTTTAGGGCAATTGATGTTTTCACCAGGTTGATCAGCGACCGTATTTTATTTCTGGGCATGGCCATCGATGACACCATCGCAAACCTGATCACCGCCCAATTGCTTTTTCTGGAATCCACCGACCCAAAAAGAGATATCATCATGTACATCAACAGTCCAGGCGGATCAGTCTATGCTGGTCTGGGGATCTACGATACCATGCAGTATGTAAACCCGGATGTGGTAACCATCTGCACCGGATTGGCTGCCTCCATGGGAGCAGTACTGCTGGCGGCGGGTACTGATAAAAAGAGATCTGGTCTGCCCCACTCAAGAATTATGATCCACCAGCCCATGAGTGGCATGCAAGGCCAGGCCTCCGATATGGAGATCTCATTGAAACAAACGTTAGAGGTTAAAAAAGACCTCTACAACATCCTCGCTAAGCACAGCGGACAGAAGTACGATAAAATTGAAAAAGATGCCGACCGCGACTACTGGATGCGGGCGCACGAAGCCAAAGAGTACGGACTTATTGATGAGGTCCTAGAAAAGAAAAGAAAGTAATAAACGGCGCAACCTGATTTGATCCAACCATGGCTGAAGTAACCTGTTCATTTTGCGGCAGAGATAAAAAAGAGGTCGAATTGATGATCTCCGGAATCCATGCCCATATATGCGATAAGTGCGTTCATCAGGCTGGTCAAATACTGACCGATGAGAAAAAGACCAAATCAGGATCGGTAGGATTCCCAAATTTCAAACTGATTAAGCCTAAGGAAATCAAAAAGTTCCTCGACGATTATGTCATTGGCCAGGATCAGGCTAAAAAGGTTTTATCCGTCGCTGTTTACAACCATTATAAACGACTGATGCAAAAGGGCTCTGGTCAGGAAGAGGTCCAGATTGAAAAATCGAACATCATCATGGTCGGTGAAACCGGCACAGGCAAGACCTACCTTGCCAGGACATTGGCTAAAATTCTACAGGTTCCATTCTGCATTGCCGACGCTACCGTGCTTACAGAAGCCGGCTACGTGGGTGAAGATGTGGAGAGCATACTCACCAGGCTACTCCAGGCTGCTGATTACAACACGGAAGCAGCAGAGCGCGGCATTGTTTACATAGACGAGATTGATAAAATCGCCCGCAAATCAGACAACCCCTCCATCACCAGAGACGTCAGCGGGGAAGGTGTTCAACAAGCCATGCTAAAATTACTGGAAGGAACTTCAGTAAACGTTCCACCCCAGGGAGGAAGAAAGCATCCAGACCAGAAAATGATTTCTGTGAATACGGAAAATATCCTTTTCATCTGCGGCGGTGCATTCGAAGGTATTTCCAGATTCATCGCCAGAAGGCTTAATACCCGTCCTCTTGGATTTGCCGGAGGCGATCGTATTTCCCCTGAGGAAGTAGAGGAAAATCTGCTTCAGTTTGTTTCAGCACAGGATTTAAGAAGTTACGGTCTAATTCCTGAACTCATCGGAAGATTGCCGGTAGTATCCTGGCTAAATCCGCTGGATGGAAAGGCACTTAAAAAAATCCTTACCGAGCCAAAGAATGCCCTGGTCAAGCAATACCAAAAGCTTTTTGAAATGGAGGGCATTCAACTTGAATTCAAGGAAAGCGCTTTGGATTTTATAACTGAAAAGGCCATGGAATTCAAACTAGGCGCCAGAGGGCTGCGTTCCATTTGTGAGGCCATCGTAAACGATGCAATGTTCGAGCTTCCTTCAGAAAAATCGAAGGAAAAATTTGTGATCACCAAAGCCTACGCTGAAGAAAGGTTTAATAAATCTCAGTTTACCAAACTGAAGGTTGCCTGAAGCTCAGCGACGCGCTGACAAATCTTCCAACATTAATTGAGCTGTGATTCGGGATGCAGAGCCGTTGTCTAAACGTTGCCACACCTGATCATATCCCTGTAAAATACTCTTCCTTCTATTGGATTCTACAACCAGTTGATCCAATTCATCAAGAACCCCATGCGTAGTAGCCTGCTCCTGTAACAGCTCACGGATTACTTCCTTTTCAGCTATCAGGTTAACCAGGGAAATAAAAGATACGCTAACCAACCGGCTACCAATCGCGTACTCCAACGAAGAGGCTTTATACACCACCACTTGTGGGACTTTAAACAAGCCTGTTTCAAGGGTAGCAGTGCCACTGGTCACCACCGCAGCTTGAGCATGGGTGAGCACTTGATAAGAGTCATCGTAGACCCATTGAACGTTTTTAAAATGCCTCAGCGGCTCATACAGTGACTGATCCAGCTCCGATAAAGCAGCAACAGTAAAATTCAATGACGGACGGCTTTTCACTACCTCGGCAAGCAGTGGCATTATTCTTTTTAATTCTCCCCTCCTGCTGCCGGGAAGTAAAGCAACATAGGAAGAACCCATGTGTGAAGAATGTGGATTCTTTGACTGATAATCCTTGACCGCATCCAGTACCGGATTACCAACATAATCCACCGCCCAATCAAACTTCTGGTAAAAAGTTTTCTCAAACGGTAGAATACAAAACATACGGTCGACGGTGGCCTTCAATTTTTTGGCACGCCCGGTATTCCAAGCCCAAACTTTTGGAGAGATGTAATAATAAACCCTGAAATGATGTTCCTTCAGCCATGCAGCAAGCTTCATGTTGAACCCACCATAATCAATCAACACAACCGCATCAGGCTGAAAAGATTGAATAGCCGCTTTACATTCACGCATGCGGCTAAAAATCTTGCCCAAATTCATCAAAACAGGTAGAACACCCATAAAGGCCATGGACCGGTAATGACCCAATAAAGTCATTCCTGCCGACTGCATCTGATCACCGCCGTAACCCGAAAAACTTAGTGAAGGATTTGATAACTGCAGTTCCTTTATCAAGTTGCCTCCGTGCAGGTCTCCTGATTTCTCACCGGCAACAAAAAACAACTTCATCCGCGGATCATTGATTATGCTCCAAAGTACTCCACGTAATTAAGTGGAGTTTCATACAACCGTATGCTGTGCAGCTTTCCAAAACGACTGATGGCTGAAATTTTTGGCTGAAGAATCTTCCAAAATTCAACTGCCAGATTTTCCGTGCTGGGCATGACCCCATGCATGAAATCAACATCGACATTAAGGTTTTTGTGATCGACTTTATCGGTTACCTCACGCCGGATCAGGTCGCTCAGCCGCTTCAGGTCCACAACAAAACCTGTATCCGGATCAGGCCTACCGGCAACGGTTACAATCAAATCATAATTGTGGCCATGCCAGTTTTCGTTGGCACAGGGTCCGAATATTTCAAGGTTTTTTTCCTTCGACCACGCCGGATTGGAAAGCTTATGCGCGGCATTAAAATGCTCTTTTCTGGATACCCTTACTTCCATGGTGCGTTTCAGGTTGCAAATATAGAATTACTCAGGGCAGAACACGGAATTCAATCCTTCTGTTTACAGACCGATTGGCATCGGAATCATTGGCGACCAGCGGTCGTGACGATCCCAATCCAACGACCTTGATCCGCTGTTCGACCATCCCCCTACCCATAAAATATGATTTTACCGCTTCAGCACGTTTCAAGGAAAGCATCTGATTCTTCGTCTCAGCGCCGATGTTATCGGTATGGCCCGAAATTTCAATTCGAAGACCTGGGTTTTCCTGGAGGATTCGAAGCGCATTTTCCAACTCCGGCATCGATTCAGGCCTAAGATCAAACTTATCGTAATCGAAGAAGATGTTCCTCAAAACCATCGTGGTTCCGGCATGCAACGGCTCAAGTGCAATATCAAGGACCACCGGTGGATCTGCCATTTCCTTTAAATTGAAATTCAAACTTTTATACAGATATCCAGGCTTTGAAACAAAAAGACCATAATCAGAACCCTTGTTCAGCACAATCAAATACAAGCCACTGACTGAGTCGGATTGGGTGACCATCATTTTTTCTGAAGTCTTAAGGTCCACCAACTCAATATCTGCCTTCAGAGGCAATTGACTCACCGCATCGGTCACTTTACCACCCACAGAACTTCCAGTTTCAAACCTTCGCAGCAACTCCGGTATGTCAACAAAAAATATTTTTCCTGTATGTTGATCAAGATTCTCTTCATGAGAATAGTATCCGCGCCTTCCATCTGGCGTTATGTACATGGCGAACTGATCCTCGTGGTTGTTGATCGGAGAACCGAAGTTTACCGGCTCCAGCCACCGCCCTTCCTTAAAAGCACTGTAGAAAATATCATAGCCTCCAAACCCCGGCCGACCGTTGGATGCGAAAAAAAGCGTTCTGTTTCCGGCATGTATAAAGGGGGAAATCTCATCAAAGCGCGTATTAACAGCAGAACCAAGATTTTCAGCTGGCTTCCATTGCCCCAAAGCATTTTTTTCAGCCCGATAAATGTCACGCCCTCCCAAGCCCCCTTTACGATCAGAAACAAAATAGAGAATCCTTCCATCCGCCGACAGACTGGGTTGCGATTCCCAGGCCATGCTGTTGATGGATGGTCCCAGGTTTACAGGGTCAGTCCAACGATCGCCTGTCCGACGGCTCACAAATAAATCACAATTGCCAAAGCCTGAACGCCCGCGACAGGAGGTAAAAATAATCTGACTGCCATCGGCAGAAACCGTACAGGTACCTTCGTTCTCTCGTGAATTTATATTGGATGAAACCGACACTGGTTTGCTCCACGCGCCTGTTGGCGTGCGGTGACTCACCATGATGTCTTCCGTATCGCGGTCAGAAGAGCCATTTCGCATGGTGAAAAAAAGATTTTGCTCATCTGCTGTTAACACTGGAAAGTATTGCATGCGAAAAGAATTCACCGAATCGCTTAATGGCTTTGGGTTCAGATCAAAGGATGCTAAATTTTTAAGGGCATAGGCACAGTTATCAAGCAGTCGCTGCGCTTCAGCCATTTTTGCCTTATTGACTTGTTCAGCCTGAAGAAATTTCTCAAGCCAGCCGGAAGCCTCCCGGTATTTTCCCTGGAGCAGGAAAACTTCGCCCAGTTCCAGCCAAAAAACTTTTTGCTTTGGAATGGTTGCCGTTGACGTCAATCCTTTTTCCAATAACTGAATGGACTCCACATACCGCCGGGTGGACCGGGCGACCTGAGCCAACTTGAAATAAGCTTCACAAAAATTGCGGTCTTTGGAAATAACCTTGTTGAGTAAATCCACTGCATCTGAATACTGACCTCTGACCCTGAAATTTTCTGCAGCAAGGAACATTTCTATCGCCTTCTTGTTTTTTGAACAATAGGAAGGCGGTGTCTGAGCCAGCACTGTTGACATGCCCACAGACGCCATAAAAATTAGTGATGGAAAAATTAATGCTGTCCGAACCACACTATGGAATGTTCATGTACTTATGGGTCTGCAGGGAGATTCTCCAATTTTGATGCTTCTTAACAAAATCAACAATCAGCGTAGTCATTTCCTTTTCCCGCGACCATTCGGGCTGGAGCAACAAAATACATTCAGGCCCAACCTTTGAAGCTTGCTCCAATGCCCACTCAAGGTCAGATTTATGGTAGACGATTACTTTTAATTCATTTGCCTTTTGATAGGATGAGGGAACAGGCAACTTGAATTTCTTGGGGGAAAGACAAACCCAATCCCATTCGCCCGTTATTTCACAAGCGCCAGACGTTTCAATGTGCGTTCGAATCCCGGCGGACTTCAACCCGGCGGTAAGCAATTCCAATGGATGCATAGCAGGCTCACCTCCTGTTACCACAGCAATCGGCGCACCTGATTTCTTGGCATTGGAGACCATATCGACCACAGACACCAACGGGTGACGGGAAGCATCCCAGGAATCCTTTACATCGCACCATACACAGCCTACATCACAGCCGCCCAGCCTGATAAAAAAGGAAGCTTGACCAGTGAATACACCTTCACCCTGGATGGTGTGGAAAGACTCCATTAGAGGCAGGTGATCTGGACGTGAATTGGCCATGGATAAAATCAGGGCAAATATCCACCGATAGGGACAAAAATCCTTTTAAGCGTTCAGATTTTCTCCAGCAATACGATGTTTTCTACATGCATGGTTTGAGGGAACATGTCTACGGGTTGCACGGCTGAAATAGAATATGCCTCAGAAAGAATCTTAAGATCTCGGGCCTGAGTAGCAGGGTTGCAGCTTACATAGACAATTTTTTGAGGAGACGCCTTCAAAATCATTCGGGTAACATCCTCGTGCATACCGGCACGAGGAGGATCGGTGATGATCACCTCCGGCTTACCATGTTGATCAAGAAAATTTTCATCCAGGAGATTCTTTAGGTCACCTGCATAAAATTCAGTGTTGGTGATGCCATTGACCTGCGCATTGATTCTTGCATCTATGACAGCCGCTTCAACATATTCAAGTCCAATAACCTTACGACAATGTGCTGCCACGTAATTGGCGATCGTGCCCGTTCCGGTGTAGAGATCATAGACCAGTTCATCACCCTTAAGCGATGCAAGCTGCCATGCAGCGTGATACAAACGCGACGCTTGTCGAGAATTGGTTTGGAAAAATGACTTAGGCCCTATTCTGAATTCCAGGAAACCCGCCCCTGATGGTTTTTCCATTTTCTCGGTAATGTAACCTATACCCTTCCACACTTTTATATCCTGATCATGGAATGTGTCGTTACGCTTACCATTGATAATGTATTGTATGGAGGTAAGTTGAGGGAATTTTTCAGAAACAGATGTCAAGATGGATTCAAGCCACGATGGCTCATCGAAAGCAACTTGAAGGATCATCATCATTTCTCCACCTGAAGTGGATCGGATGGTCAGCGTTCTAAGATAACCCACCTGCTTACGGAGATCAAAAAACGGAATATTGTTTTCAATCGCCGTCGCACGGATATGGTTGCGGATGGAATTAACCTCCTCACCCATGAGGTGGCACGCTTCTACATCAAAGACCCTGTCATACATTTTGGGAATATGAAAACCAATGCCAGGCTGACCGGGAGGAAGACCTAAGGTTAGCTCCTCTTTGGTCATCCAGCGATTGGCGGTACAGGTAAAATCAAGCCTGTTGCGGTATTGTTGGGTTTGCAGGGAAGGCAGAATAGGATTTATAGCCGGGAGATTTAGTCCACCGATACGCTCCAGGTGGTCAACAACCTGTTCCTGTTTGTAATTGAGTTGAGTTTCATATCGAATGTGTTGCCAGGAGCAGCCCCCGCACAACCCGAAATGTTGACAAAAAGGTTCGACACGTTCCTTAGACCATTCTGTGATTTGAACCGCGCGACCCTCGAGAAAATTACTTTTGATTTTGGTCAGTTCAACTTCTACCAGATCACCGGGAGCACATCCGGTTACAAACAGGACCAAACCTTCATATCGAGCAACGCATTTTCCTTCGGCAGCCATTCGATCCATTCGGATTCCTGACAGGACATCTCCCCTCTTTAGGTTACTCATGAATAATTTGGGTCGTGGGGTTTTGAATCAGAGCGGTCGAAGGTCCAATGTGCGAATGAATGCTTTTTTGTTTTGAAGGCTAAAGGAGGACCAGATATCGTGGTCACCTGTAAGGCGGATTAAATCACCCTGCTTAAGAAAATCAATTCGGTTGGCAGCAGATGATGGGGCCGATAGGACTGCAGCATTCGGACTGGTGACAATTGCCTTTTGGTTGGTCGGCAGGTTGGTCAGTAGGGCAATAGTAAGCGTAAGGGTTAGGACGGCAAGGGTAATGGGATCTGAAAGATGAATGGAAGCAGATTTTGAGCGGTTGAACAGAAGGGCGAGCAGCAAAATAGCGAAACCCATGAGGATGGAGGTGGCTATGGCGGCAAAGCGACCGACCTGGTTGAGGACGTATTCGACTTCCGGTGTTTGATAACCGGAGAGGCCAGCTTGATCGGCGAGTTCAAGTGCTTTTTGGTAGGCTGCCTTATCGTTGGTGATCTGATGGTATTTATAGAGAGCGAAAAGTGCGTCGGTGGTATTGGAAGTACCCTCGGCTATGTAGGCCATTTTAAGCAGCATGGCAGGAGAATGGAACCCATTGGCTTCCAGCGTTTGATATTGTTTGAGGGCAGCGGAATAGTTCTTTGCGGCGAAAAGAGAATCGGCCGAGAAGAGCGCTTGTTCAGGTTTTTGTGCGAAGGACGAGCTGGTGATGAAGGCCATCAAAAGGGGTAACCAAAAATAAGGGGAGTGTGTTTGCATATAAGCCTTCATCTGCTACCTTTGCAGCCTCTTTTAGAGCGTTTTTGAGCCATTTTTGACTGAAAAACGATGTAAAAGTAGGTACTGTAAGACGGGCGGACAAGTTTCGCCGAAAGACAGTTCGATTCCGTAGCTCAGTTGGTAGAGCAATACACTTTTAATGTATGGGTCCTGGGTTCGAATCCCAGCGGGATCACTGATGATCAATCAAAAAGGCCAACGCGATAGCGGGGGCCTTTTTTGTTCTGGCCGTACGACGAAAGCCGCAGGCTTTCAGGCGGAAGGACAGAACAAAAAAGAGCGACACGCAGTGGAGCGGCTTTTTGATTGATCTGACTCCAGAGAAAAGCTGGGATCATGGTAATAATCCTAGCTCTTATCTTTCAGGCGGAAGGACAGAACAAAAAAGAGCGACACGCAGTGGAGCGACTTTTTGATTGATCTGACTCCAGAGAAAAGCTGGGATCATGGCAATAATCCCAATTGATATCTTTCAGGCGGAAGGACAGAACAAAAAAGAGCGACACGCAGTGGAGCGGCTTTTTGATTGATCTGACTCCACGGTCAAGCCAAGTCAACCGCTTTCGGACCCAATTGCAGCTCCTGGCTTAAATACTTATCTTTGGCGTTAGTAACGTTACACATCATTATGATCACCTCCTTTGGCTCTAAAGAGACAAGAAAAATTTGGGAAGGTGAG
>Ga0194116_10000280_pt1 | contig 98958 bp, 80 predicted proteins | sample TA2MahsurfametaG_4_FD_148617 | JGI IMG/M metagenome (GOLD analysis project Ga0194116, IMG submission 148617) | Freshwater microbial communities from Lake Tanganyika, Tanzania - TA2015008 Mahale S9 surface | ecosystem: Environmental > Aquatic > Freshwater > Lake | place: Tanzania: Lake...
CTATCGGAAAACGTTACCGCAGAATGGATGCCCTAGGTACACCGTTTTGTGTGACCGTTGATTATCAAACCAAAGAGGATCAAACCGTGACTATTCGTCACCGCGATTCAATGGAGCAGGAGCGCGTTCCCATTGCTGCATTGAAAGGACTGGTTTTAAATGCGATGAACTAATTGCTAAAATTTTACTCTTAAACAGTTGATTGTTAAAGAGTTCATTCTAACAGCATTGTATTCTTTACTCTTTTTTTACACCCTTCCTAATGGCCTTACGGGCAATTTGAAGTAGATTTGCAGGGCCGTTGAACCGGCAACCTACAATTCTGTGAAAACCAACTATTTAATATGAGCTACCCCATGATGAGGCGCTTGATTCCCGTTTTGTTGACTTTATTGATTTCAATTACGTATGTAACGGCCCAGGCACAGCCTACTGCCCGTGAAAATCCAAATGTGATGGCGCAGATTAAATCACTGCTGCAATCCAAGGGACTTAATGAGCAAGAAGTAAAAGAGCGTTTAAAAACCAAGGGCCTCAACATCGATGCTATGTCTGATGCAGAAATTGCACAGAATCGTTCTGTGATTGAGCAAACTGTTGCTGAGCTGGAAGCTGAGAAAAAAAAATCGGGAAGTCCTAATGCGGAACCTGGACGTGTTATATTGATGGATCCTGCTGGTCCGGATAAACAAGGATCAAGCAAGGATAGTGCTTTCAAAGAACCCGTAACTACCAAAGCCGAGGCAGCTGCTGATTCCATTCAAAAGAAGATTGCGCTCAAGGCAAAAGAGGTGGGAATTTATGGGCACGATATTTTTACTAATCAAACTTTAGATGCATTTAGAACTACTGATGGTGCAAGAACACCTGATACCTATGTGCTTGGTGCAGGAGATCGGATTCGTATTACCATATTTGGTATGTCTCAAGCCGATCTATTATTTGAGATTAATAAAGAAGGATACATCCAGCCTACTGGTCTTAAGCAATTGTATTTACAAGGGGTAACACTAGGCGAAGCACGTAAATTAGTTGGGCAACGTTTTAGTGCTGCTTACCGTTTTCAGCAAGACCAATATGCGGTGACCTTACAAACTGCACGTGCCATTACGGTGAATGTGTTTGGTGAGGCTAATCTTCGTGGTAGTTTTAATATGTCTGCATTGAATACCGCATTCAATGCATTGTCCGTTGCAGGTGGTCCAACGATGCAGGGATCTGTACGTAATATTGAATTGATTCGTGGAAAGACGCGTAAGAAAATGGACGTCTATGCTTTTTTGAGTGATCCAGCGTTTCAATTTCAATTTGATATCCAACAGAACGACATCTTGTATGTGCCCATGGCGCAAAAAGTAGTGACATTAGAAGGGGCTGTCAAGCGTCCTATGAAATATGAGTTGGCTGGCAAAGAGGGGATGACTGAATTGTTAGGATTTGCAGGCGGAGTCAATTATAATACCTACGCAGAGTTTTTACAAATTGAAAGAGCGCAAGCTGATTCAGTAATACTGCTTGAATACAAACTGGCTGATGTGCTTGCTAAAAAAGTGGTACTTGATTTAGCTGATGGAGATATTGTTAGAATACGTGAGTCAAAGAAACCGCTTGAGCGTTTTGCAGAAGTGGAGGGAGCGGTATTTTATCCCGGTCGTTACGAATTGCAGAAGGATATGCGCTTGAGTAGTTTGTTGATGAAAGTGCAATTAATGCCTGAAGCAAAAAATGATTTCTTCTTTGTAGAACGTTTGTTGCGTGATAGCACAGTGCGTATTTTGAAAGTGACAGCTGCTGAGGCTGGAAACTTTTCATTGGAGCCACGTGACCGTGTGCAAGTGTATAACAAAGTGTTTTATGCAAATCAGGAGATGTTGGAAATTGATGGTGCCGTACGATTGCCCGTAAAAAGAATGCTGGCCTTTGGTGATCAAATACCATTAGGGGATGCTCTTCAATTGGCAGGAGGTCTGTTGCCAACCGCAACCGATCGTGCACAAATTATTCGTACAGATGTAATGACGCCAGGAAAGGCTGAGTACATTCCGGTAGATCTGGCTAAAATTGGTGATTTGAAATTGCAAGCCGGAGATAAACTAGTTGTTTTTGATAAGAGAACTTTTGTACAAGGGGCTACTGTTTCAATTTCTGGTGCTGTGAAAGACACACTCACAACTTTGTATAATCCTACACTTACTTTAGGTGATCTGATTCGTTTGGCAGGTGGATTTACTATCTCAGCTGCCCTCAACAGGGTTGATGTATTTCGTTTAGGTTATGGCGAAAATGGAACGGGATTTACCCGTTTTGAATTAGAGGTGGATACCGCATTCAATATAATTGCACCTAACAATGGGTTTAATTTGATGCCTTTTGATAAAGTTGCAGTAAGAAATATGCCCTTATTCAACTTAAATAGGACAGTACGAATAACTGGCGGTGTTAAATATCCTGGTTTGTATGCTTTGGAGGCAAAAGAGGTTCAATTGTCAAAATTGATAAATCAAGCTGGGGGGTTCAATGCTTTAGCAGATAAAAAGTTTGCCACCCTCTACCGCACAACTGGTAATAAGGGATTAATTGGAATTGATTTGCAAAAAACAATTTCAAGAAGTGGTTCAAAGCGTTTTGATCCTGTATTGCTTCCGGGCGATAGCATTTCTATTCCTGATTATCAAAATACAGTAGGTATACGTGTTAAGGGAACCCGCCAAGCAGACATGGTTCGTGCAGGAACCCGTGTAGATCAGAAGTCACTAACTGAGGTGGTTAACTTCATGTATTCAAATGCCCGATCTGCTAAATGGTATATCCGTGAATACGCAGGGGGCTTCTCTCGTAAGGCAGATCGTAACACTGTGGCAGTATCTTATCCAGATGGAAGTGCACGCGGAACAAAGCGTGTACTATTATTTTTTAGAAGTTATCCTACTGTGAAACCAGGTGCTACTATTTCACTCAATGAAATTGAAGAAAAGCTCAAGTCTGGTGAAGACAAAAAAATGAATTGGGACAATGTATTCAGCAAGATCCTAGCCGTAGGAACTACTATGGCGGTATTGATAACAGCTACTAAATAATCCGTTTTAAACGGGCTTTAGCTTAGCCGTAAAGTGACGAAGTAAAGGGGCTTCTTCTAGAATTTGAAGTCCTTTTAGTTCGTTTCTTTTTTTATACACTTCGATAATTACTTCTGCTACGTAATCAATATGGCTTTGTGTATACACACGGCGTGGAATAGCCAAGCGTACTAATTCCAGGGTAGCAGGAATTAATTGATGTTGTTGGTCATATTTACCAAACATCAACGATCCGATTTCAACAGCTCTGATACCTCCTTCCACGTACAAGGCACATACCAACGATTGGCCTGGATATTGGGAGGAGGGGATATGAGGTAAGAATGTTTTTGCATCCAGGTAAACTGCATGGCCTCCGGCGGGCTGCATCACGGGAACACCGGCAGCTGCTAATTTCTCGGTCAGGTATTCCATGCTACGGATACGGTATTGTAAATAACTTTCCTCCATCACTTCTTCGAGCCCAATGGCAATTGCTTCCAGGTCTCGACCAGCTAATCCACCATAGGTGGGGAACCCTTCTGTAATGATCAATAGGTTTCTGCATTCCAACGCAAGTTGGCTGTCATTGAGTGCTAAGAACCCTCCGATATTAGCAAAGGCATCTTTCTTGGCACTCATGCTACATCCATCTGCCAGGGAGAACATTTCTTGTGCAATGGATTCAATACTTCTGTTTTCGTAGCCAGCTTCTCTCTTTTTAATGAAATAGGCATTTTCGGCAAACCGGCAACAGTCTATGAAAAATGGAATCTTATGTTTTTTACAAATGGCAGCTGCTGCTTTCATGTTAGCCATGCTGACCGGTTGACCTCCACCTGAATTATTAGTTACCGTGATTATAACCATTGGTATATTAGCCGCTCCAACTTTTTGGATGGTGGGTTCTAATGCTTCAACATCCATGTTGCCTTTAAAGGGAGCTGCTTTCAAAGGGTCCTTTCCTTCTTCGCAGAGTAAATCAATTCCTGTGGAGCCGGAAAATTCAATATTGGCGCGAGTGGTATCAAAAAGCGTGTTACTTATAAAATACTTTCCTTTTCCTCCCACGGCTGAAAAAAGAATTTTTTCTGAAGCTCTTCCTTGGTGTGTGGGAATGATATACTGCATACCCGTGATTCGCTTGACCATGGATTCAAAGCGATAGAAACTGGGACTACCGGCATAGGATTCATCGCCCTCCATGATGCCTCCCCACTGACGGCTACTCATGGCAGAAGTCCCGCTATCAGTTAACAAATCAATCAGTACATCGCGGGAGGCAATTCCAAATACATTGTAATCTGCATGCTGCAGTATAGCTTCCCGTTCTTTTTGTGTATTAAAATAAATGGGTTCTACGGATTTGATCCGAAAGGGTTCAATGATAGTCTTAATAGCCATGGCAAGTTTTTTGATTCCCTATGAAAGGGTGCCCAAAGGTAAGTCTCGAATGGCCAATTGTAAAAGCGGATTATAGAAAGTATTATCCGTAGATCTCCCGGTGAATAGCTTTTTTGTCATAGCCCATTGCTTGTATGCGTGCATAGGCTTCGTCAATCATATTTTTCCAGCCACATAGTAAAAAATGGGCAGGTTGCTTTTTTTCGCATAGTGCTTCATAGACGGCATGTACATAGCCCGATTTTCCTTCCCAGCTTTCGCGGGATAAAACAGGATGATAATGAAAGGAGGAATTCTCTTGTTGAAGCTGCGTGAGCTCATCAAAATAAAGAAGGTCTTCTTTTTTTCGGCATCCAAATACCAGATGAACGGCACCTGTGTGAATTTGATGTTTCCAAAGATGTGTGACCATACTGCGAAATGGAGCAATTCCGGTGCCGGTGCAAATCAAAAACAAATCATCCTCGATATGTTCCGGTAATACAAAAACGCCCTGCGGACCGCGTAAAGTCAAGGTAGAGCCAACAGTAACCTGCTCAAATAAATAAGTAGTACCCGCACCGTTTTCTACTTTCACAATAATCAGCTCAAAAACATTGGTACCATCTGGTCGGGAAGCAATTGAGTAACTACGCCAACGTTTGTTGGGTTTTTCATGTATTGGTAAATCTAAGGTTACAAATTGTCCAGGTTTGAAATCAAAGGCAGCTAGCGAGGGCACTTCAATCCAAAATTGACGGGTGGTGGGTGTGTGATCAGTAATACGGATCACGTTGCCTGTTATCCAAGGTTGCAGTGCCATAGTGATAACTAAGTTAATACAATTTGGCGTTATCTTTGCGCCGCGGAAATGAGTGCCAAGGATCTGTTGAATACGTTACAGCAAGACCCCCGCCTTTATCAATTGGCGGACAGGATTTTATTGCCCGCCCCCCAAGAAACACTGTTGACCGGTTTAGTTGGTTCGGCTCCTGCCTTTTTAGTAGGCGCCTCCTTAGCAGCTCCTTCTTTATCACAAATGAACCATCTGATTATTTGTAATGATGCAGAGGAGGCCGCTTATTTTCATAATACATTGGAAAGTATAACGGGAGCATTGGATCTCTTTTATTTTCCTTCTTCCTACAAAAACAGCAAGAACTTTAAATTGCTAAACCCTTCGCATGTGATGTTACGTACGGAGGCATTAACGCGTCTCTCAAAAAAAGAAGCAAGTGCTGGAGAGCTAAGAAAAAAAGTATTGGTTACGTATCCAGAGGCTTTGCTGGAAAAAGTAGTAGGACCCGCTACTTATGCCGATCGGTTGATAGAATTGTCTGTTGGGGCTACGTTGGATGTTCCGGGGCTTTTACTCAAACTGAGTGAGTATCATTTTGAGCGTAGTGATTTTGTCTATGAACCCGGGCAGTTTGCGATGCGCGGGGGTATCTTGGATATTTATTCCATTGGTAATGATAAGCCTTACCGTATTGAATTATTTGGTAACGAAATTGAATCTATTCGATTAATTGATCCGGAAACACAGCTCAGTGAAAGAAAATTAACACAGGTGTTGGTGATTCCTCGAATGGACCAATCGATGGCCAGCGGTCCTGGAATTTCCTTATTAAAATTTCTTCCCTCCAATACTGTGGTGTGGATAGAGGACTATTCAATTTGTGTGGATCGGCTGGAAGATACTTGGGAAAGTTTTACCACGTTCTTAAATATACGACCGGGGACGCAGTTGAAAGAGGAAGCTGAAGGGGATGAACGGTGGGCAAAAAAAGAGGTAGCAGCCACTGACCTGGTACCACCTGAATTGATGCGCGATGCCTTGCTGGCTAGTAATCTTATTTCTTTTGGACCTGGTGCTTCCTTACCGGGGAATAGTTTGTTGTTGGAACTGGAGTTTGCCACCAAAGAACAACCATCTTTCAATAGAAATTTTGATTTACTGATTAATGATCTCAGAAACTGGGCTTCCAAACAGTATAGTATTTATATTTTTTCAGAGAATCCACGTCAGCTGGAACGATTACAAACCATTTTTGATGATCTCAAAGCCAATATTGTTTTTGAACCTGTAGCACACGCCATTCAAGCGGGATTTATTGATCATGATCTAAAGCGTGTTTGTTATACCGATCACCAGATTTTTCAGCGATATCACAAATACAAAGTCAAGCAGGCCTATAATAAAAATAAAGCGCTCACATTACGAACGCTCCGGGAGTTACAACCCGGAGACTTTGTTACACATATTGACCATGGAGTGGGTGTTTTCAGTGGGCTCCAAAAAATTGAAGTAAATGGTCGTATGCAAGAGGCCGTACGATTGGTATATAAAGATTCGGATATTCTCTATGTGAATATCAGCAGCCTCCATAAAATTGCAAAGTATTCTGGCAAAGAGGGGGCCGTACCCAAAGTGAACAAGTTGGGTAGTGATGTTTGGACTCGATTGAAAGAAAAAACAAAGTCAAAGGTCAAGGAAATTGCCTTTGATCTGATTAAGCTTTATGCTACCCGAAAGGCACAACAAGGGTTTGCGCATGCGCCTGATAATTTTTTGCAAACAGAATTAGAGGCTTCATTTATTTATGAGGATACACCGGATCAAAGTAAAGCCACCGCAGATGTAAAGAAGGATATGGAATCTGCCTCACCTATGGACCGATTGGTTTGTGGTGATGTGGGGTTTGGAAAAACAGAAGTGGCTATTCGGGCGGCTTTCAAGACTTGTGTAGAGGGGAAACAGGCTGCTGTCTTGGTGCCAACAACAATTCTTGCCTTTCAACATTATAAAACATTTAAAGAACGACTCAAAGATTTTCCGGTAACAGTTGATTATCTCAACCGATTTAAATCGACTAAGCAGAAGAAAGAGATCTTACAAAAATTAGCGGCAGGTAAGATTGATATCATTATAGGTACGCATGGGCTTTTGGGGAAAGAGACGGTGTTCAAAGACTTAGGATTATTGGTGGTGGACGAGGAACAAAAATTTGGCGTAGCACATAAAGAGAAAATAAAAACCCTACGTTCTACTATCGATTGCTTAACCTTAACGGCTACTCCCATCCCTCGTACGTTACAGTTTTCATTGATGGGTGCTCGTGATTTGAGTATTATTAATACCCCCCCGCCTAATCGACAGCCTATCCAAACCGAAGTAATGGTCTACAATGAAGATCAGATTCGGGAGGCTATCTATTTTGAAACAGAGCGTGGCGGACAAGTATTCTTTATTTATAACCGGATTGCCGGTCTTGCTGAAATGGCTTCCATTCTAAAAGGGCTTTGTCCTGATCTATCCATTGGCTATGCGCATGGCCAAATGGAGGGCCATGAGTTGGAAGAACGAATTCTTGATTTTATTGACCGTCGCTACGATGTACTGGTCTGTACCAATATCGTGGAGAGTGGGGTGGATATTCCTTCTGTCAATACCATCATTGTCAATAATGCGCATCAATTTGGATTAAGTGATTTGCACCAGTTGCGAGGTCGGGTGGGGAGAAGTAATAAAAAAGCGTTCTGTTATTTATTGGCACCTCCAATGAGTACCTTACCTAACGATTCCAGAAAACGATTACAGACCTTGGAGCAACACAGTGAATTGGGAAGTGGATTTCAAATTGCTATGCGAGATCTGGATATCAGAGGAGCCGGTAATTTATTAGGGGGCGAACAAAGTGGCTTTATGGCAGAAATTGGATTTGAGATGTATCAGAAAATTCTCAATGAAGCTATTCGTGAATTAAAGCGAAGTGATTTCAAGGAGCTATTCAAAGAGGAGATTGCCAAGCAAGATGATTTTGTACAGGACTGTACCATTGATACTGATTTAGAAATACTAATACCCGATAACTATGTTTCCAGTATCACCGAGCGCTTGTCACTTTATCAGCGATTAGACGCTTGTGAAACGGAGGAGGAATTAGACGAAATGCACCAGGAAATTGCGGATCGTTTTGGGCCCCTACCAAAGCCGGTAGAAGATTTGTTTGTAACCGTTCGCTGCCGGAAGCTGGCTATTGAATTAGGATTTGAGAAAATGAGTTTGAAAGATCAAACGCTTCGTTGTTTTTTTATTAATCGACCAGACTCTCCGTATTTTGAATCAGCAACTTTTCATGCTATACTTTCATATTTGCAAACTGAAACACGTCAGGCTCATTTAAAACAGACGGGTCGTTTATTTTTATTAGTGGTGAATGAAGTCAGTGAAATGGAAGTACTGCATCGCTTCCTGTGCAGCTTAAACAATTGGGTACAAAAAAAGAGGTGAGCACCCATGGCACCCACCTCTCTCTTATTGCTGAAAGAATTACCAGCCTTGCTTGGCAACACCAGCCTTGATAGCCGCCAGTGCTTTTTCTTGGTTCATCAGCGTAGTTAATTTATTTCCCTTGCCATCATTTCCTTGTGCCATGTAAGCACCTTTGGCAGTTTTGGTGATAACAGCATCCTGCATAACGCAGCCTTTCTCTTTTGTCTTTACGTTGTACGCGGTGATTTTGATGTCTGACATGTTAAAAAGTTTTCGTGTTTAGGTGGTGAAGGTAAGTGTTCCGGATGAGAAGAAAAAAAACCGATATCACCGCCATTTTCAACGGGTATTTTTTTGCCCCACCCCCCAATTTTATTCCTGTTAATCATTTACTCATAAAAACCTATCTATGAAAAAATTTTACATACTGGTATTTTTTATCGGTCAGCTATGGAGCACAGAGGCTCAATCACTTTATCCACCTATTTACGATTGCTATCAGCAGGATCCCGTTTTATTTTCCCAGACACAACCCTGGGTACAGCAATTTGAAAAATTGAAATGGGACATTCAGCAGCAGGTAGCTGCTTTGATTCAAGCAGAGCAAGTAACCGTCACACAAGACAAGCCCTATTATCAGGACTTACGCTCGGTTGTAAAAATTGCAGGGGTATTAAATAAACTGGATAGTGTATACGATCATTTTTTTATCCAAGCCGCTACTGTTATCCAAACTAACTATATGATGCAAGCGGGTTGTATAGCAGACCAACCTGCTGAAACTAAGCACCCGGTATTAATTGATTATCTCGAGGAAAAAGTGTTCCAGTTAACCACCCAATATGCCAGTTATGAATTTGCTCGTCAATTAGGTTTTAATTCGGCACGTGTGGCAATTGATCAGGAAACTAATAATTGGCTACACCGAGACACTGCGTTGACAGCTTCAGATCCGCAACTGGAGCAACCCTTGCAAGATGATTATTTCTGGTGCGTATTAAATGCAGACTGGGAACTATCGCTCTCTAACCCGGAGTCAGCACTATTACAAGCCTTAGAAAATCGAATGGAAAAAGGAAAGGAATCAAAACTGAAAGAGATACTCCTTATCATTTTTGATAATTGGCGTGAGATCGAGGATATTTTAAATTGGCTTAACACCAATGTTTTCGGAGATTGTCATGCCGTAGCACGTGCTTCCTTCAAAGAAACCATTCCCCTGGATAGAAATAGTAGTCCGGATCTCCGCAGAAAAATAAGTTATCAAGTTTTACAGCGTGGCGTGCTGTTTGATGGACGGGCTACTAAAACACATTTAAAAGGTGTAGCACGCGTGTACAAAAAGAAATGGATCGGGTGGGGCAGAGACCGGATGCAACAAGTTGGAATTAGTTATTGTACACTTCAATTTGATCCTTGTAATAATCGGCCATGGCCAGCTGACGGGCAACCATATATCCAAGTGCCCAATCATCGGTATACAAAATCTATTTTACAGCAGACGCATCCCTATGCACTGGCTATACAAAGCAATGCAGCAGAATTTTTAACCTTCGATATTCATTACAATAGTTCTTATTTAAAATCGATTTACTTGTTTGGAAACAGACCTTGCTATGGAAACTGAACAAAGCCGTTTTGTGAAAATGAGTAGTGCGGTATTGATTTTAATGGCTTTGTTCTTTCCTCTATGGGCTGTTGCATTTTTCCGAGATACACTGATCCGAAAAAATAGTAATGGCAAAACGGAGGTGCTCAATGCTGGTTTTATTGATCTGGTAAGTAGCGGGCAAGTAAGTGCCTCTGCAAGGTTGATTCGTTTACGGATTGGAGAACCTGATAAGTTCTCCCTTCCTTTTACTATTTATAGCGGAGTGAGCAATAATGCTTTTGCGGCCCAAGTGATGGGGATGACCGCTAGGACAAATGAACATTTGGTTACACAGTTTATTACTCCACTTAGCGGACTACTCAATATTAGTGTTGATGGCTGGAGGGCTTGGGGTAAGCAGGAAAAAATTACACAAGCAGGATTTATTTATCAATTGGGCGAACGTTTATTAACGGGTTATCGCACTACGCTTCCGGGGAGTTGGTTAAATGGCCGACCACATAATTTTTTAAACAGCTTTGCAACCCTGGGATTATTTTTTCAAACGGGTGCCTGGGAAAAAGAGCGTTCAACCAATATGGGTACTTGTTGGATAAGTGTTAGGTATCATGTGGCTTATTCTCATCCTTCTCAATTGGCTGTTTTTATTGAGGGATTAAACACCAATGGTATTTATAGTGGGTACTCGTTGGGCTTTGGATTGGAAATCAGCTATACGGTTCATTTAAAAGCACAGGTGTACCGTTATGATAAACCTCCGGAACCACTCTACAGCTTACCGCTGTATCAGTTTAGTTTTAATTATGCCTTGCAGGGAAAAAACTAGATATCCAGTTTTGCGTATTTCGCGTGGCTCTCAATAAACTCACGACGTGGGGCTACTTCATCACCCATCAGCATACTGAAAATACGATCAGACTCTGCCGCGCTTTCAATAGTAACAAGCTTGAGGGTGCGGGTGGCCGGATTCATGGTTGTTTCCCATAATTGTTCGGCATTCATCTCACCCAATCCTTTGTAACGCTGTATCGTGACAGAATCTTCTTTTCCAGCTCCTAATTTTTCAACCAGTGCTTTGCGTTGGTCTTCATTGTATGCGTAAGCCTGTTCTTTTCCTTTTTTTACCAGGTAAAGTGGAGGTTGTGCAATATATACATACCCTTGCTCAATCATTTCCTTCATGTAACGATAGATGAAGGTGAGGATTAGTGTTGCAATATGTGATCCATCCACATCGGCATCGGTCATGATGATCAGCTTGTGATAACGAAGCTTACTAAGGTCAAGTGCTTTGGGGTCCTCAGGGGTTCCAATTTTCACACCCAGCGCTGTAAACATGTTTCTGATTTCCTCGTTATCGTAGATCTTATGCTCCATGGCTTTTTCTACGTTGAGGATTTTACCACGCAAAGGGAGAATAGCCTGATACCCGCGATCTCTTCCTTGCTTGGCTGTACCACCGGCTGAATCTCCCTCTACCAGGTACAGTTCACATTTCTCAGGATTACGATCAGAACAATCCGCCAACTTACCAGGTAAGCCACCTCCGCTGAGTACCGATTTACGTTGTACTAATTCGCGGGCTTTGCGTGCGGCGGCACGTGCTTGTGCAGCAAGAATTACTTTGGCAACAATATTTTTTGCTTCCTTGGGATTTTCTTCCAAATAGGCCTCGAGTACTTTTGAAACGGTGCTATCTACCACGCCCATCACTTCGTTATTACCCAATTTTGTTTTAGTCTGTCCTTCAAATTGAGGCTCGGGAACTTTTACAGAAATGATGGCACTGAGGCCCTCTCTGAAATCGTCTCCTTCAATTTCTACTTTTGCTTTTTCAAAAAGTCCATTGCGATCACCATAACTTTTGAATACACGCGTCAACGCACGACGAAAACCTGATACGTGTGTACCTCCTTCAATGGTGTTGATGTTGTTGACGTAGGAGTAAATATGTTCGTTATAACTATCATTATAACTCAGAGCTACTTCCACGGCTACATTCGTAGATTCATCGCGACCTTCTACGGCAATTACTTTTGGGATCAACGGTGTTCTTCCTGCATTGTTATCAAGCATTTCAACAAACTCTACAATTCCTCCTTCACTGAAAAAACTTTTCTCATACGCTTGACCGTTCTCTACTTCACGCAAATCTTTTAAGTTGATGCGCACACCTCTGTTGAGATATGATAATTCACGCAATCTTCCTTCTAAAATGTCCTTGTTATAGGTTGCAGTAATGAAGATGCTGCTATCGGGCCAAAAATGAACGCGTGTGCCGGTGCGATCACTGGTGCCCACTTCTCGCACAGCATATTGCGGAACTCCAATTTTATATTCTTGCTCAAATGTTTTTCCTTCTCGTTGTACAGTTACGTGCAGTTTTGTACTGAGTGCGTTTACACAACTCACGCCCACACCATGCAATCCTCCTGAAACTTTATACGAGTCTTTATCAAATTTTCCACCCGCATGTAGCACGGTCATTACTACTTCGAGCGCTGATCTTTTTTCTTTGGTGTGCATGGCCGTAGGAATACCTCGTCCATCATCTTGCACAGAAATGGAATTGTCTTCGTGAATGGTTACATCGATATTCTTGCAATACCCTGCTAAGGCTTCATCGATGGAGTTGTCCACCACTTCGTAAACCAGGTGGTGCAATCCTTTTACGCCGATGTCACCGATGTACATCGCAGGTCTTTTGCGCACAGCTTCCAGTCCTTCAAGGACCTGTATACTATCCGCGCTATATTGGGCTTTTTCAGTGCTCATGGTGGGCTTGATTTGCAGTGATTTTGGTTATAAAATCAAGGTCTGCAAATCTACTGAAACCCCTCTGGGAAACCCTCTTTTCTGGCTTGTTTTTTGGGTGGTTTTTTCCCCACTTATCGCTTCATAATTTGGGCCACTAAATCGGCCTCTGTGCACAGTTTTCCCCCCACATAAATAGTGCCGTGCATTTCTACAATACCACGACGGATGGGCGACTTTAACTCCATTTTTAAGAGCAGTGTATCGCCGGGGCGAACCATCTGTTTAAACTTGCAATTATCAATTTTTAAGAAGTAGGTGTCATAATTGCCTTCACCGCTCAAATTGATGGCTAAAATGCCGCCACATTGCGCCAGGGCCTCTATTTGCAGTACCCCAGGCATCACGGGATTCCCAGGAAAATGCCCTTGGAAAAACCATTCGTTGAAGGTTACGTTTTTAACCCCAACAATATGCGTGTCGCTGAGCTCAATTACTTTATCAACCAAGGCAAATGGATAGCGATGTGGAAGGGTACGTTCAATGTATTGCTGATCCAGCACAGGAGGTACCGCCGGGTCGTAATAAGGTACATCCTTGGTGTGCTTATTCTTTTTGATATACTGTTTGATCTTTTTAGCAAACTCAACATTGCTGCTATGTCCAGGTCGATTGGCAATGATACGCCCCTTGATCGGATAGCCTACTAGCGCTAAATCACCCACCACATCTAACAACTTATGACGGGCTGGTTCATTGGGAAAACGAAGGTCCAGATTGTTGAGATAGCCTTCGCTTTTAACTTCAATTTTATCTTTCTTGAATATTTTTTTCAATCGAGTAAGCTCACTATCATTAACGGGCTTGTCAACAATTACAATAGCATTATTTACATCGCCTCCTTTGATCAGATTGTTTTCAAGGAGCATTTCCAACTCATGTAAAAAACAAAAAGTACGGCAAGAAGAAACCTCTGCTTTGAAATCGGTGATCTTTTTTAATCCGGCATGTTGGGTGCCCAATACGGGCGAATTAAAATCGATTAAGGTGGTAATTTGATAGTCCAATGCAGGCATGGCTACCATCTCAACACGTTTGCTTTCGTCGTAATGAAAAATATTCTCATCGATGCTATACCATATTTTGGCAGCATCCTGTTCATGTATGCCGGCTTTTTCAATCAACTCCACAAATGGGGCTGAGCTCCCGTCCATAATAGGAATTTCAGGCCCGGTGACTTCCAGCAAACAATTATCAATACCCATTCCAACCAATGCGGCCAATACGTGCTCAACGGTGCTGATTTTTGCTCCATTAGATTCAAGGGTAGTGCCACGACTGGTATCCGTAACCAAATCACAATCTGCTTTGATCACTGGCTGTTCAGGGAGGTCTGTCCGTTTAAACTGCAAACCAAAACCAGGGTTGGCGGGATGCAGCGTAAGGTCAGCTAATATGCCAGTATGTAGTCCGGTACCTGAGATGGTAACTGACTTTTCGATGGTATGTTGCTTGTCGGGGTTAAAGGGGGTAGCCATGAGCGGATTTTGGTGCCGCAAAGATAACAAATGTGAAAGGGACCGAAAATTAGGCTTCTAACCATCTGATTTTAAATCTTTTATAATCTTCTCCAATTCCTGGATTCGTTTTTCTAACTCAGGCAGCTTCCGGCTGACAGCCTGACTGCGAAGGGACTGGGTATAATCATAGGCGGGAGTACCGGTAACAGCCTTACCTGGTTCAAGGGATTTACTAACCCCGCTTTGTGCATTTACTTTTGATCCATCACCAAGGGTTATGTGACCTACAATGCCGGCCTGACCTCCAATCATAACTCCTTTTCCAATTTTGGTACTTCCGCTAATTCCGGCCTGGGCCGCAATGACGGTGCTGCTTCCGATTTCAACATTATGGGCTACTTGGATAAGGTTATCCAATTTGGCACCCTTGCGAATTATAGTGGAGCCAATGGTGGCTCTATCGATGGTAGTATTGGCACCAATTTCCACTTGATCTTCTACTACTACATTTCCAATCTGCGGAACTTTTTTTAAGCTACCATCAGCTTGCGGGGCAAAACCAAAACCATCACCTCCAAGTACGGTACCCGCATGAATAATTACATCATTACCCAACACGCATTGGTGATAAATTTTAACTCCCGGGTGCAGCACACATCTTTTTCCTATTACCACATCATCGCCGATATAACAATTGGGATAGATTTTTGTCTGGTCTCCTACTTTGGCGCGTTCGCCCACATAACTAAATGCGCCGAGATAAATTTCATTTCCTAGTTCTGCGGTAGCGGCTACAAAACTGGGTTGTTCAATACCAGTGAGTTGCTGTTGGCGTAGTTCCTGGTATTTGGAAAGCAAGGTGGCAAAGGCCGAATAAGCATCGGGAACGCGAATCAAGGTTTTGTCTTTCTTTTCTCTCGGTTGAAAATTTTCATTTACAATTACTACCGATGCTTGGGTGTTATAGAAAAATTCTTCGTACTTGGGATTGGCTAAAAAAGAAAGCTGCCCGGCACTAGCTTCTTCAATCTTTCCAAAGGCATGCACGGATGCCATTGGGTCCCCCTCTACTTTACCCTCAATTAATTGAGCAATCTGCGCAGCAGTAAAAGCCATCATATCAGTGAGCAATTTTTTTGAGGGTTGCGGGATAACACACAAATTGTTTTTTTATTTCTCCGTACGAAAGACTACTTCCATAATTTATCAATGCATTATCTACTGCGGAGATATCTTTTACCTGTCCGTCTTTAAAAAGAATATGTATTCTTTCATCTTTCGGATTGTAGGTAGTGTTGCGGGCCTCTCCCGTAAACACAAAATAAGCAGCCTCTTGTTCTGTAATCCCTAGCTGTGTGGCAGTCTCTTTTCGAAGTGCTTCCAACGTTGAGATAGCAGTTGAATCAGGGGTAAAGCGAATTTTGAGTAGTTGTCTGTTTACAATCAACCTGCTTAATTCAGCCAGCACCCGATCCGAATGGTTACACCAGTTTTTTATGCTGGCCATGACATCGTGATCATCAAGACGGCAAAACAGGTCTAAATGCTGCTTGATTGTTTGCGCAGCTTGGCGATTTTGTAAAAAAAAGTCCAGCGCATCGGTGGCAGCTCTCACGGCAATCCCCTTGCTAATTAATTCCTGTGCTCTTCGTAACGCGTGTACCAAGGTCATCTCTGCACTGACAACTGTTTTATGCAAGTATACCTGCCAATACATGAGTCTGCGGCTGATCAAAAACTTTTCGATAGAAAAAATTGCTTTTTCCTCTACCATCAATTGTCCTTCGTGAACAGTTAGCATTTTTAAAATCCTGTCATAACCAATAACACCCTCGGCTACACCGGTGAAAAAACTATCTCGGTTTAAGTAGTCCATCCGGTCTACATCCAGTTGTCCGGATACTAATTGGTGAAGAAATTTTTTGGGATATTGGTCAGTAAAAATGGCAATAGCCACATTTAATTTTCCTTGGAACTCCTCATTGAGTTTTTCCATAATCAACAGGGACAATTGCTCATGGTGTACACCGGGAATCAATTCTTTTTCCAATGCATGAGAAAATGGTCCATGCCCACCATCGTGAAGTAGAATAGCCAGTTTGGCGCCCAATTCTTCCTCCGGTGTGATTTCAATTCCCTTACTCTTCAATTCATGCAAGGCAATTCCCATTAAGTGGTAAGCACCCAATGAATGATGCATTCTTGAATGCATGGCACCCGGATATACCAAATGGGCAAATGCCATTTGATGGATGTTGCGGAGTCGCTGGTAGTAGGGATGGGACACAACCGCTAGAACCAAAGGGTGATCCACCGTAATAAAACCATAAACAGGATCGTTGATGATTTTTCTGATAGCGGGATTTGTTTTCATTTTTGTTAAAGCCTGCAAGGTAGCCTTCAAAAATACGAAGGAGACCTTTAATAAGCTAAATTTGGACTTATGGCACTAGCCCGTATAATTTGGGTGGACGACGAAATTGAAAGCTTACGCTCCCAGCAATTGTTTTTGGAGAACAAGGGCTACTCGGTTCAAACCTTTACCAATGGATTTGAGGCCATCGATTACGTTCGTGAACACCCGGTAGATGTGGTATTGATAGATGAAAGCATGCCAGGTATCACCGGGTTGGAGACACTGGCCAAGATCAAAGAGATCAATCGATCCATTCCCGTGGTGTTGATTACTAAAAACGAAACGGAAAATTTGATGGACGATGCCATCGGTTCTCAGATCAGCGATTATCTGATAAAACCGGTAAACCCCAACCAGGTATTGTTGAGTCTTAAAAAAATTATCGATAACAAGCGATTAGTAGCTGAAAAAACTACCTCGGCCTATCAACAACAATTTAGACATTTATTTACCGCACTCAATAGTGACCCCGATCATAAAGAGTGGCGCGATATTTATAAAAAATTAGTCTACTGGGAGCTGGAGATGCAGCGTACAGATAGTCCCGAAATGGAAGAAGTATTACAATCTCAAAAGACAGAGGCCAATACTGAATTTTTCAAATTTATTTCACGGCATTATGCAAGTTGGATTCAGGTGCCCTCTGCTAGCACACCTACCATGAGCCATACTTTGCTGAAGCGGAAAGTATTTCCCTTGCTGAAAAAGGGGACTCCTGTTTTTTTTATTTTGATAGATAATCTGCGTTTTGATCAATGGAAAGCAATTGAACCGGTATTAGCCGCCAGTTTTAGATTGACAGAAGAGGATAGCTTTTATAGCATTTTACCTACGGCTACCCAGTATGCTCGTAATGCACTTTTTGCCGGATTGCTACCTGCAGACATTGAAAAAAAGTTTCCGCATTGTTGGAAGAATGATGAAGAGGAGGGAGGTAAAAATCTCCATGAAGAAGAATTGCTGCGCGCACAGTTGAAGGATGCCGGGTTGGGAGACATTCGGTTTACTTATACCAAAGTGGTCAATAATCAATCTGGTCAGGAACTACAGCAGCAGATTCATAATTTGATGAGCAATGACCTCAATGTGATTGTTTACAATTTTGTGGATATGCTTAGTCACGCGCGTACCGAAATGGAAGTACTCAAGGAATTAGCGGGCGATGAAAAAAGTTATCGTAGTGTTACTCGTTCTTGGTTTGAACATTCGCCCTTACACCAGGCACTCCGTCGGGTAGCCGATAAGCCTCTCACCTTAGTAGTGGCTACCGATCATGGAAGCGTTCGTGTTAAAACCCCGGCTCGTGTAATTGGGGACAAGCAAACTACCACCAACCTTCGGTATAAGCATGGACGTAATTTGCAATACGAACCCCGGGAGGTACTGGCTTTTCGGGAGCCGCGTCAGGCAGGTCTGCCTTCGCCCACCATTAATTCCTCCTACATCTTTGCTAAAGGGGATTTGTTTTTATGCTACCCCAATAATTACAATCACTATGCTAATTATTATCGAAACACTTTTCAGCACGGAGGTGTTAGTTTGGAGGAGATGATAGTTCCGATAATTACACTCCAATCCCGCTAACAGTTTGCAAGTAGGAATAGGAATGTTACATTCGCAATTCAACTATGAAATACACGCAAACAACGCTTGATAAATTAGAGGCCATTCCTGAGCAGGCCGGATATGTGCTACGCTATGAGCGAGGTACCTTTCAAAGTGGTTATTGTATTCTGGAATCCAAAAAAGTGGTTGTCCTCAATAAGTTTTTACCCACTGAAGGACGGATCAACACGTTGATTGATTTGATTCCTCAACTTCAAATTGATCCGGGACATTTGTCCGAGGAATCTGCCCGCTTACACCAGGAGGTACTCTCTCGTGTTGAAAGTGCGGAGAAACCTACGTAATTTAAATACATGAATTGTCCTCCGTTGCGGATTACATTTTTAGGTACCGGAACCAGCGGAGGTGTTCCCATGATTGCCTGTGAATGTCCGGTTTGTCATTCCAACGATACAAAGGATAAGCGACTTCGCTCCAGTATCATGGTAGAATCTGCTACCACCCGTCTTGTGGTGGATTCGGGTCCGGATTTTCGATACCAAATGTTACGTAAACAAGTGAAAAAACTGGATGCAGTAGTGTTTACGCATCCACACAAGGATCATATGGCAGGTCTGGACGATATCCGAGCTTTCAATTATTTTAGTAAACGTCACATGGATATCTATGCAGACGCTCTCACAGAGGAAGCATTGCGTAGAGATTTCTATTATGCATTTTCTGATACAAAGTACCCAGGTATTCCGGAGCTTAATTTGAATACCATTACGGAAGAACCCTTTTATATTGGCGATATCCCTGTTACTCCCATACAGGTTTGGCATCATCGAATGCCCGTGCTGGGTTTTAGATTTGGGTCCTTCACTTATATCACAGATGCAAACCGGATAGAGCCGGATCAGCAAGAAAAAATCAAGGGCAGTAAAATAATTGTGTTGAATGCGCTCCGAAAGCAAAATCATTTATCCCATTTTACCTTAGAGCAGGCCCTTTTGTTGATAGATCAACTTGAAATCCCCGCAGGTTATTTGACGCATATCTCGCATCAATTGGGCAAGCACGCCGAGGTGGAAGCTGAGCTGCCTCCGCACATCCATCTTTCATATGATGGGTTGGTGTTAACGCTGTAGCAGCCCCCGTATTTATTTCCACTAACAGTTGTTAGTTTTTTTTAAATTCTTTCTTATATTGCAGTGGCCTCTGACAATTGCTTTTGTTTATGATAGCGGATGCCACTCTCAGCAGGGTGGCATCTTTTTTAAAAATCAAGATGTATGAACTTTCAAACGCAGGATTTGACGCAGCAGGTAGCTTCAGCAGCCCGTGAGTTTGCGTTGTCACATATTGCTCCACATGTTATGGAGTGGGACGAACAACAATTTTTTCCAAAACAAACTTTACAAGAGCTGGGTAAATTAGGTTTGATGGGAATTTTAGTCCCTGAAGAATTTGGTGGTGCCGGACTTTCTTATTTTGAATATAAAGTAGCCATTGAAGAAATAGCAAAAGTGTGTGGATCAGTGGGGCTGAGTGTAGCGGCTCACAATTCTCTTTGCACAGGCCACATTCTGTATTTTGGTAATGAGGAACAAAAAAAGAATTGGCTTCCTTTATTGGCCAGTGGGCAATGGATTGGTGCCTGGGGTTTAACAGAAGCCAATACTGGTAGTGACGCTGGTAATATGCGTTGCACAGCTACAAAAAATCAAGAGGGCAATTGGGTATTGAACGGCACTAAGAATTGGATTACGCATGGTATTTCGAGCGATATTGCCGTGGTGCTGTGTAGAACGGGGGAGCCACGTGCAAAAAATAATGCTACGGCATTTGTAGTGCCGCGAGATACACCTGGTTTCAGTGCTGGAAAAAAAGAAAATAAATTAGGCATGCGCGCCAGTGAAACAGCTGAGTTGATTTTTGATAATTGTGTGATTCCTGATTCAAATCGATTAGGTGAAGTGGGGGAAGGATTTAAACAAGCTATGAAAATATTGGATGGGGGAAGAATCTCCATTGCGGCACTTTCCCTGGGAATTGCTAAAGGCGCCTATGAAGCGGCTAAGAAATACGCGCAGGAAAGACAGCAATTTGATAAACCCATTGCCCAGTTCCAAGGAATTGCATTCAAATTAGCTGACATGGCTACTGAAATTGAAGCAGCCGATCTTTTAATTCAGCAAGCTTGTTTTAAAAAAGAACAGCATTTACCTATGACGCAGGAAGCGGCCATGGCAAAATACTATGCCAGTGAGGTAGCGGTTCGCGTAGCCACAGATGCGGTGCAAATTTTTGGTGGGTATGGCTATACCAAAGATTTTCCGGTAGAAAAATTTTACCGCGATGCAAAGCTTTGTACCATTGGAGAAGGTACCAGTGAAATTCAGAAATTAGTGATTGCGCGTGAGGCACTTCGTTAAGAAAGGAGTTTAACTAACTTCTTGCAGGTCCACCAGTTTTTTATAAAATCCGTTTCGAGCTATCAATTCTTCGTGACGGCCTCTTTCTACGATTTTTCCTTGTTGCAGCACTAAAATCTCATCTGCATGTCTAATGGTGGAAAGCCGATGGGCAATAACAAGACTGGTTCTTTGTTGCATCATATTGTTAATGGCTTCTTGTACCAATCGTTCACTTTCAGTATCCAGCGAGGAAGTGGCTTCATCCAGAATTAAGATGGCAGGATTTTTTACCAATGCTCGAGCAATGGTTATGCGCTGACGTTCGCCCCCACTTAATTTGGCGCCGCGGTCTCCGATGTTAGTAGCATAGCCTTCTTCTTTTTGTAAAATAAAATCATGTGCATTGGCAATACGGGCAGCTTGTTCAATATCCGGAGTAGTGGCAGCGGAATCACCCATGGCAATATTGCCAGCAATCGAATCATTAAAAAGAATGGGTTCCTGGGTAACAATACTCATCTGCTTACGCAGCGATGCTAAGGTGAATGATTTTATATTTTGCCCATCAATTAATATTTCTCCGCTGGTTACATCATGAAAGCGAGGTAATAAATCGGCAAGGGTAGATTTGCCAGCTCCAGAGGAACCCACTAAGGCAACTGTTTTTCCTTTTGGTATGGTAAAGCTAATATTTTCAACCACTACTTTATCACCATAGGAGAAACTTACATTTTTGAATTCAATGCCTTCGCTAAATCCTGTTAACGTAATAGCATCCTTGGCCTCCTCTACAACCAATGGGGCATTCAGGATCTCTTCAATACGATTGATAGCCGCACTTCCTTTTCTCATATTGCTAAAAGAAGTTGAAAGTGCTTTGGCAGGATTGATGATATTGTAAAATATACCCAGGAATCCAATGAAAGCAGCGGCTTCCAATAATTGCTGCTGCAATACTAATTTACCGCCATAATAAAGCACGCCTGTAAAAACTGCTACTCCCATGATCTCCGATAAAGGAGAAGCCAGATCCCTTCTATAACCAATGCGATTTCGAGAAGCTAATAATCGACGATTGCTTTCTTTGAATTTAGATGTCAGCAAGGGCTCAATCCTAAATGCTTTTACTACTCTTAATCCAGACAGGGTTTCGTCCAACACAGACAATGTTTCTCCAAAACGTATGGCAACTTCCTCAGAAATTTTTTTCAATGAGCGGGTGATTCTTCCAATGACCAAGCCTAATACAGGAATTAGTAACAGTATGAAAAACGTAAGCTGTGGGCTGATCAAAAACAGAACGGATAAAGTGATCAGGATAGTCAAAGGGTCGCGGATCCATCCCTCTAAAGCGCCAATTAGGGAAACTTCAACTTCATAGACATCATTAGTCATTCGGCTAATCAAGTCTCCTTTTTTCTTTTCGGTGAAGTAACCGATGGGAAGTTGTAACACTTTTTCGTAAACCTCTTCTCTTAATCGATTTACCAGTTTATGTTTCAAGGGGTTGAGCACATAATAGGCTAGGTACAGAAATAAATTTTTACCAATGATAAATCCTGTCATCAACAAACAAATGAGTCCCAGGGTATGTGCCTTGCCAGTGGTGGCTATGCTCTGATACAGGTACGCATTGATGGATTGGATCAGTTGATTATTACTCTGTGTAATAGCCGATCCCTCTCCAGTGAATATCAATTGGAGAAAGGGCATGAGCATCCCGATGGATACAATCGAGAAAAAGATGCTACCCAATATAAAAAGTGCATATAGCAACACAGTCCCCTTATACTGGCTTAGATAGCCAAAAATTCGGTAATACGCACGCATATCTTTGAACGCTGATCGCAACAAAGTAACTACTTTTACAGGGATAGAAAGCGGTTTTATGGAAGAAGGAAAAAGACAGAAACAAATAGCGGGTTTACTAAACGAGGAAATGAACAGTATTTTTCAGCGTTTGGGTTTGAATATGCTGGAGGGCGGGATGGTTTCCATCGCTGATGTGAAAGTAACTCCTGATTTGCTGGAGGCTCGATTTTACCTCAGCTTTTTTCAGGTTAAGAATCCGGAGGCGGCTCTCCAAAAAATTGAGGACCGGCATCATGAGATCAAAAAAGAATTAGCGGCTGAAGTCAGGCATCAGCTACGTAGTATACCTGTATTGAAATTTTTTAGGGACGATACACTGGATCATGTTTTCAAGATGGAAGAATTGTTTAAAAAGATTCACGAGGAACGTCCTACAACTCCTGAGGATCCCTCCGCCTCTTAAAATCCGTTCATGCATCTATTATTTGCCTGGCGATATTTTAAAGCACCAAAATCTACCCAAGCCATTAATTGGATTGCACGAATTTCTGTACTTGCAATGGCTATTGGTACAGCTGCCCTTATTCTAGTGCTAAGTGTTTTCAATGGATTTGAGGGAATGGTTAAGTCACTTTATTCCTCCTTTTATCCGGATTGGCGATTGGTGCCGGCACAAGGAAAAGTACTCACCATTACGGCGGCTCAATTAAAGTCTTTGCATGCAATTGAAGGAGTAGAAGCTGTTTCATTGGTGCTTGAGGAAAGAGCCATGCTGCAAGCTGGCCAAAATCAAGCCTTGGTTAACTTGAAAGGAGTGGATACGGCTTACACAGCTGTAAGTGGCGTAGCACAGCATTTGGTAAGTGGCCAATTTACTGTAGGTACTGCAACCAGCCCCTTGCTAGTTTTAGGTGCAGGAGTGGAGTCTTCGCTTGCGGTGTTGGCTGATAGAAATCTTGCACCCATTACGGTGTATTTACCGAAGCAAACAGAAGGGTTGCAAGTGGATTGGTCAGCATCCATTCGCGTAGATACAGCACAAACGGCTGCCAGTTTTTTAATACAACAAGATTTTGATGATCAGTATGCCATTACTTCACTTGATTTTATGCGGGAGCAATTAGGATTAACTGCTGAACAAGCCGGGGGGGTGGAACTGGGTGTAAATGCCGACGCTCATGCGGCTACTGTTCGTTCTCAATTAAAAGCTATAATGGGTGATCAAGTTGTAGTAGAAGATCGATATGAACAGAATAAAACATTATTTAAAGTGATGCGTACCGAACGATGGATTGTGTATGGTGTGTTATCACTTATCCTTATTGTGGCGGCCTTTACAATGATTGGTGCACTCACTATGTTGGTGCTCGAAAAACAAAAGGATATTCAAGTATTACAAGCACTGGGTGCCAACAAGCAGTGGGTCCAACGAATTTTTTTGACAGAGGGAATTTTGTTGTCCTTGCTGGGGAGTGGGATAGGAATGATAATTGCGTATGCACTGGCCTGGCTGCAACTTACTTATCACTTGATTCCGTTAGAGGGAGGAAGTTTTTTAATCGATTATTATCCAGTTGCCGTAAAGGCTGAGGATTTCTTTTTAGTAGCGGGTACAGTTTTGATCATTGCCCTTGCTGCTTCCTGGATACCGGCTGCCAGGGCGTCCACTTACCAAATTAGTTTACGGGAAATGTAAAGCTCCAAGTCTTCGCATTAATAATCACCCAGTGTTTCGGGTAATTGTGCCAGTGCTTTAGCCAATTGTTCATCATTGGGGGCAATACCATGCCATTCATGGGTTCCTTCCATGAAGTCAACTCCTTTACCCATGGCAGTACGCATCAGAATTACAATGGGTTTTCCTTTTCCTGTCAACGATTTTGCTTTTTCCAATGTAGCAACAGTACTGTCCATATCATTGCCATCCATATGAAGAACGGTCCAGTCAAAAGATCCAAATTTAGCTTCAAGATCTCCCAGGTTCATCACTTTATCAGTGGGACCATCAATCTGTTGACCATTCCAGTCGATGGTTGCAATTAGATTATCAATTTTATGGTGCGCTGCAAATAAGGCAGCTTCCCAGATCTGTCCTTCATTCAGTTCTCCATCTCCATGCAAGGAAAAAACCAGGTCTTTTTTCCCATTTAATTTTTTTGTTAATGCAGCACCGGCAGCTACACTCAGCCCTTGTCCTAATGAACCTGATGCAATACGAATACCTGGTAAATGCTCATGCGTGGCCGGATGTCCTTGCAAACGAGAATTTATTTTTCGAAAAGTGGCCAGTTCTTTGGTATCAAAATAGCCGGCCCGTGCAAGTGTAGAATAGAATACAGGAGAAATATGTCCGTTGGATAAAATAAATAGATCCTCATCGGAGGCATCCATGTTAAAAGAAGGTTGGTGCTTCATTATTTTGAAGTAGAGCGCGGTAAAAAAATCAGCGCAACCTAAGGAACCACCCGGGTGGCCACTATTTACCGCATGTACCATGCGAACAATATCTCGACGAATTTGAGTGGCAATATTTTTTAAATCAGCGGTGGTAGCCATGTAATTGGTTTTTGCAAACGTAAATTCTTTTTTTCATTCCGTTGAGGTTCGGGGAATAGTGTGTAAAACTTCATAATTTTGCAACCATGTCAGAAGATGTTCAATCGATTGCTGCGCATGCGCAGGATCAAATGAAAAAAGCTATTGGTCATCTGGAAGCAGAGCTGATCAAGATTCGCGCCGGCAAGGCAAACCCTCAAATGTTTGATGGATTGATGGTTGATTACTACGGAGCTCCTGTACCTATCAACCAGGTTGCCAATATCAGTGTAATGGATGCACGTACCCTAAGTATCCAACCCTGGGAAAAAAATATGGTGCAGCCTATTGAACGGGCAATCATTGCTGCCAACATGGGTGTTACTCCCCAAAATGACGGCGTGTTGATACGCATTTTTATGCCTCCACTCACAGAAGAACGTCGTCGGGAGTTGGTAAAAAAATGCCAAGCTGAGGGCGAAAATTGTAAAGTAGCCGTGCGTAATATTCGCCGAGATGCGATTGAACAAGTAAAAAAAATACAGAAAAACGGGCTTAGTGAAGATGTGTGTAAGGATGCAGAAAATGGTATTCAGCGATTAACGGATAAACATATTTCCTTGGTGGAAACACATTTGACTGCCAAAGAAAAAGAAATCATGTCCGTTTAAATGCGTCTAAGTACCCATCTAACTATTTATGCGAGGGGCTGCTATTAGCCAGATATACACCTGCTAAGATCAACAGTAAGCATCCGATCTCAAGGATGGTGATAGCCTCATGATCCAGAAACCCCCAAAAAAGAGCTACAAAGGGTATACCATAGGTAACTAGTGAGGCAAATAACCCACCTGCTAGTTGTACTAAGGAATAAAATAATACAGTAGCAACGGCACTTCCCAACACGCCTAATGCAGCAGTAGCAATAATGGCTTCCCGGTTTGCTGCATTGGTGAGGTCAATGGTAAAAAAATCTAACTGCCAAAGAAGTAGCGATGCAGGAATTATCATAAAGGCAACAGAAACTGTAGCCAAGTTAATGGGATTAATATCCTTTAACCGATGACTGACCATATTCACATTCACACCGTAAAATAAAGTAGCCACCACAGGCAGTAATAAATAACTCATATTATCTAAGCTGATTACACGTTGGCCTGTAAAAACAGGTACTAATGTAAGTAGCACCAACCCGGTAAAGCCAATTACGAGTCCTATCATTTTTTGGCCGGCGATGCGATCTCCATAAAACAAGATCCCAATTAATACCACACAGATGGGAGTTAAAGAGTTTAGAATTCCTCCCAGAGAACCATCTATGCGGGTTAGTGCAATAGCAAATAAAAAAGCCGGTAGTAAATTTCCTATTACTGCACTGAGTGCAACCAGTGGTAGTCGATTAGTTTCAATATTTTTTAATTGAAATAATGCAAAAGGTAAGCATACCAATGCCGCAGCAAAAATGCGGAGGGAAGCAATTTGTGAACCCGTGAGGGCTGCCGTACTGTCCTTCATTAATTTGAATGAACTGCCCCAGATTAGGCACAAAGCAATAAAAAGTAACCAGCTGATTAATTTCTTAGACATAGGCCGCAAAGTTCTGTAAATTTGTCTAAAACTTAATTAAACAATAACAACCAGTAATCTGTGCAGCAATATTCCTACCAGATTCGTCTTCCACAGTTTGAAGGTCCTTTTGATCTTTTATTATTTTTTATTGAACGGGACGAACTTGACATCTATAATATTCCCATCACCCGAATTACCAACGACTTTTTGGATTATATCCACCAGCAAGAGGATTTGAATGTGGAACTCAGTAGTGAGTTCATTCTTTTTATTTCTACGCTAATGCGGATTAAGGCTAAAATGCTGTTGCCTCGTAAAGAATTAGATGAGCAAGGAAATGAAATTGATCCCCGCGACGAGTTGGTCAATAAGATTTTGGAGTACAAGCGATTCAAAGAAGCTTCTGCGCAAATGGCAGAAATGGAAGCCAATCGATTATTGTTGGTAAAACGCGGTAATATCCAACGCGAGTTGTCTGCCATAGGGGAGGAAGCAAGTGAGGGCACTGAAATTACGCAGGTGACACTATTCAAATTGATGAAGGCTTTTGAAAAAGCCATGCAGAAATATAGTGATCGTGTTAATAAACCTGTTCATACGGTTGTTAGGTACAACTACACCATGGAGAACAGCAGAAAGCAAATGTTATCGATTGCGCGTGCTGAAAAAACTGTTTCTTTTGAAAAGATTTTTGAGACCTGCGAAAACAGGGTGCATGCCATATTCCTTTTCTTGTCTGTGTTGGAGTTAATCCAGATGCACTATTTGCGCATACTTATCGGAGAGGGGAAAAATAATTTCATTATTGAGTACGACGAAGAAGGTGCGGCAGAAGCAGAAGCTAATGCCATCAACATGGTAGATCCCACATTGAACTAGCGTCTATTCTCCCATTTTTACTACTACACCGGCCATTTCACGGACCGCATTGACAATGGCGTTGGCATCATACCCACATTCTCGATGTAATTCTGCCGGGCTGCCATGTTCTACCAATCGGTCAGGTATACCCAGCATGCGTAAATCATTTTTATAGCCATTAGCAGCCATGAATTCTAAAATGGCAGAACCAAATCCTCCTTTCACAGTGCCATCTTCTACCGTAATTAACTTGAGATATCGCTGACATACTTCATGTAGCAAGGCTTCGTCCAGGGGTTTTACAAAGCGCATATCACAATGTGCCGGACTAATACCGTCATTGATTAATGCACGAATGGCGGCGGAGGCAAAATTCCCGGGATGCCCAAGTGTGAGTAATGCAATCTCTTCACCCTCTTTTAATTTTCTGCCAGTTCCAATTTTAATTTCATTGAATGGTGTTTTCCAATCTGGCGTTACACCTTCACCTCTGGGGTAGCGAATCACAAAGGGATTGGTTGTGCTTTCCAATTGTGCGGTAAACATCAAGTTGCGCAATTCACTTTCGTTCATAGGGGCACTGATGATCATATTAGGAATGCAACGGAAGTAAGCAATATCATAACAGCCATGATGGGTAGGGCCATCGTCACCCACTACACCTGCACGATCCAAACAAAAGACCACTGGCAGTTTTTGTATAGCTACATCATGAACCACGGAATCATAGGCACGCTGCATGAAAGAAGAGTAAATATTGCAAAATACGCGCATCCCTTGCGTAGCCATACCCGCACTCACCGTTACAGCATGTTGTTCGGCAATCCCCACATCAAAAGCACGATGTGGCATTTTTTCCATCATGAATTTTAGTGACGAACCGGAGGGCATTGCAGGGGTAATCCCAAAAATCTTTTGATTTTGTTCCGCCAACTCAATCATGGTGTGACCAAACACATCTTGGTATTTTGGCGCCTGCGGTCCTTCCTTCTTTTTTTGCATGATCTCCCCCGTTACTTTATCAAAAAGTCCTGGTGCATGCCACTTAGTTTGATCTTTTTCAGCAAGTGCGTATCCTTTTCCTTTGGTAGTGATGATGTGAAGAATTTTTGGTCCCGGTATATTCCTGAGATCACGCAAAGTGTCTACCAAATGAGAAATATTATGACCATCAATGGGTCCGAAATATCGAATTTTAAGTGCTTCAAATAAGTTGGAACTACTACTGATCACTCCTTTTACCCCCTCTGTTAACTTATGCGCCATTGAACGACTGAAGTTTTTTCCAACGGGTAGTTTTCCCATCAACTTCCAGATATCGTCCTTCATTTTATTATAAGTGGGAGAGAGAGAAATATCTGTCAGGTATTCTTTCAAAGCGCCCACATTGGGGTCAATACCCATACAATTATCATTGAGGATGATCAGCATGTCTGCATCGGCTACCCCTGCATGGTTCATACCTTCAAAGGCCAACCCTGCTGTCATTGCTCCATCTCCGATAACGGCAACCACTTTGCGGTCTTGTTCGCCCTTATATTTTGCAGCCATTGCCATTCCCAATGCAGCAGAAATGGAAGTAGAGGAGTGACCTACACCAAACGTATCGTATTCACTTTCGCTTCTTTTAGGAAAACCACTGAGTCCTTTGTATTTACGATTGGTAGGGAAATTATCGCGTCTGCCAGTTAATATTTTATGACCATAGGCTTGATGTCCTACATCCCATACTAATTGGTCATAAGGAGTATTGTAAACATAATGTAGCGCGGTAGTCAATTCCACCACACCCAAGCTGGCTCCAAAATGACCGCCATGCACACTAACCACATCGATTATATACTGGCGCAGCTCATCACAAACTTGATGGAGTTTTTCCTTGGGGAGTTTTTTCAGGTCTGCAGGGGAATCGATGGTGCTGAGAAGGGGGCCAGGTGTTATGGACATAGGGGTACGGTTCATGGGTAAATATAACAAACAAATGTCAGGATAGTTGCGCTAAATCCGTTGAAAATCCCTGCTAACCACTGGTACAAATTTCACTTCTTTCTTGGGAGCGCGGTGTAACTTTAACCGGTGATTAACTTATTACAATCGCGTGAAAGGCTTTATTGGTTGCTGCAACTCGGTGGCTGGGGACTTGTGGGTGCCCTGACTGTTTTGTTTGCCAACGTATTTAATGTAAGACTTGAGGCTAGAGTTTTATCAGCAAGAATTCTCATCATTTGTATTCTGGGACTGCTGATCACGCATATTGCCAGATTGGTTGTTAAGAAAAGAGGCTGGCTACAACAACCGCTTGAGAAGGCATGGTCAGGATTATTTTTTAGCATACTGGTAAGTTCCGCTCTCTATGGACTTATCACTTTATTAGCCTTGGAATTATTCGATTTATTTTTAAGTCCTGATGCGTATTCTTTAAGTTTTTTCCAAAAATGGTTGGCCATTTTTATTGACAATGGGCTCTTTGTTTTTTCGTGGATGTTGCTTTACTATTTCTTTCATTATTACGCAGATAATCGTAGAAGGCAATTGGACACACTCAAATTAGAATCGGCTGTTCGAGAGTTGGAGTTGAAAACATTGAAAGCGCATATCAATCCTCATTTTATTTTCAACTCGCTAAATAGTATTCGGGCATTGGTGGATTTGAATCCTGAGCGAGCGCGTCGGGCTATTACGGAGCTGAGCAATTTGTTACGAAGCAGTATGCAAACAGAAAAGTCCCAGTTGGTTCCTTTGCGACAGGAAATGGATATTATTCGGAACTATTTGGCATTGGAAAGCATTCGTTTTGAAAATCGGCTACAGGTGGAATTAGATATTGCCGATGACACGCTTGACTTAACAGTGCCGCCAATGATGGTGCAGACCTTGGTTGAAAATGCCATTAAACACGGGATCAATACGCGTGTTGATGGTGGCTGGGTTCGTATTTACTCTTTTAAAAGAGAGGGCTCCCATGTCTTGGAAGTAGCCAATAGCGGATACTTGAATAGTGCGGTTGTTACCGCTGGATTTGGGTTAAGCAGTACACAAAATCGGTTAAAAATTTTATTTGGTGCCACGGCTCGTCTTTTTATTCGGCAACAGGAAAAAGATATGGTATTGTGCTCCGTAACTATTCCTCTTCAATAGGCAATTATGAGTATTAGAACTTTATTAATTGATGACGAACGATTAGCTAGGGTGGAACTCCGGAATTTACTCAAAGAGCATCCTTCTATTGAAGTGGTGGAAGAAGCTGCTAATGTTACGGAAGCCCTTGACAAGATTGATTCCTTGAAACCCGATTTGGTTTTTTTAGATATACAGATGCCGGGTAAAACGGGTTTTGATTTATTAGCAGAGTTGGATCGTTCTCCGCAAGTAATTTTTACAACAGCACATCATGAGTATGCATTGAAAGCTTTTGAGGTTAATGCCTTAGATTATTTGATGAAGCCTATTGATCCGATGCGATTGGCAGATGCCGTTCAAAAAGTACAACAATTGGAGGCCGCCCGCATGGGTCCAGTAGAGGGAGACGGTTTACTCAATGGCGTGCTCTCCGAGAATGACCAGGTTTTTGTCAAGGATGGAAATCGTTGTTGGTTTGTGAAGTTGAATGAAATTAGATTCTTTGAAAGTGTAGGCAATTACGCACGTGTATTCTTTGGAGCCAACAAGCCCATGATTTTAAAATCACTTAATGCATTGGAGGATCGACTAGATCCTAAATTATTTTTTAGAACCAATCGTAAACATATTATAAACCTTCGAATGATTGAAAAAATTGAACCTTATTTCAATGGAGGTCTGTTGTTGGAATTAAAAGGGGGCGACAAAATTGAAGTGAGTCGCAGACAAACCCTACGTTTTAAAGAGATGATGAGTCTTTAATAGCTGCACCTATTTCGGTAATCAATCCGGGGTCTTTTTCAATAGCATTCCCCACCACAACCAGATTGGCACCTGCTCTACAATTTTCAGCTGCTTTTTCAGGAGTGGTAATACCGCCTCCCACAATCAGTGGTACTGCTATTTGTGAGGCAACAGCCTGAATCATTGCCGTTGGAATTGGTTTTTGTGCGCCACTCCCAGCATCCATGTAAATCAATTTCATCCCCAGCATTTCTCCAGCAAGGGCGGTGCAAATGGCAATTTCATTCTTATTGGAGGGTATTGGAGCGGCATTGCTGATATAAGAAACCGTGGTGGGTGCGCCCCCATCAATAACCATATAACCTGTAGATAAAATTTCAAGTCCGCTTTGTTTGACGGCTGGTGCAGAGAGTACGTGCTGGCCGATTAATAACTCGGGATTACGTCCCGAAATCAGGGATAGGTAGAGCAAGGCATCTGCCTGGGGGGTAATCTGCGAGGGGCTGCCTGGGAATAAAATAATGGGGATATTACTTTTTGTTTTAAGATCAACTACCATTTGTTCAAGATGATTGGACACTACCAGGCTCCCGCCAACAAACCAGTAATCAACTTGGGCTGTTTTTCCCAACGCAATCAACTTTTCCAGTTGTTGAGGGTCCATCTTATCCGGATCGATCAGTACGGCAAATGATTTTTTTTGTTGACTGCGTGCCGCACAAAGTTGTTGATAAAGTTGATTTTTCATTGGGGGATGTGAAGTTCAAAGGTGCGAAAAAATGTTTGCTTCACGGCACTTTTTTTTTATTACAAATTGGGGCTGATATTTCCAAAAAAAAATCCTAAAAAAATATAATGCATATGTGATAAAATCATCAAATCCGCCACAGGTAAGGGTTACGCAGGGTTATTGGTCTATTTTCCACAACATGTGAATATTTGAATCTTTGTTTTTGTCTGGTTAAAAAATACTTTCGTTTAAGACCGCCTAAAAGGGCGGTCACTTTTTCGAAACCCGACCAAAACCCAATAAATTCTTTTCGAGTATGCCCAGCAAGAAGCAAGCAAACGCTACCAGCGGATTGCAGTTCCGTCGCCGCTTCACCCGTGATGATGTGAATGTGTTTGATCAGTTTGAGTATGACTATCGCACATCAGTGATTCGTAATCCTTCCGGTGAAGTTGTTTTTGAAATGACCAACGTAGAGGTCCCCAAACAATGGAGTCAGATTGCTACCGATATTTTAGCACAAAAATATTTCCGCAAGGCTGGTGTTCCGCAACCTGATGGAACAACAGGACGTGAAACCTCTGCAAAGCAAGTAGCGCATCGTATGGCCAATTGCTGGAGAGTGTGGGGTGAACGGTATGGATACTTTGCCTCTTCCAATGATGCACAAGTGTTCTATGAGGAACTCGCTTATTCCATCTTGGACCAAATGTGTGTGCCTAATAGCCCTCAATGGTTTAATACGGGCCTCTTTGAGAGCTATGGTATTGCTGGAAAACCACAGGGGCACTATTATATAGATCCAGAAGATGGTCAATTAAAAAAGTCTCAAAATGCCTATGAGCGTCCGCAGCCTCACGCCTGCTTCATATTGAGTGTGGACGATGACCTGGTAAATGAGGGTGGTATTATGGATCTCTGGGTTCGTGAGGCACGTATTTTCAAATACGGATCAGGTGTAGGTACCAACTACTCAAATCTTCGTGGGGAAGGTGAAAAATTAAGTGGTGGTGGAAGTAGCTCTGGTTTGATGAGTTTCCTAAAAATCGGTGACCGCGCTGCTGGTGCAATCAAGAGTGGTGGAACTACGCGTCGTGCTGCTAAGATGGTTTGTTTGGATCTGGATCACCCGGAGATTGTACAGTTCATCAACTGGAAAGTAGAAGAAGAAAAGAAAGTGGGTGCGCTGATTGCAGCTGGTTATCCTTCCGGTTATGAGGATGAGGCTTATCGTACGGTGAGCGGTCAGAATTCTAATAACTCCATTCGTATCCCAAATTCATTTTTTGAAAAACTAGCAAAAGACGAGGATTGGGAATTAACAGCACGACAAGATGGTCGTGTGATGAAGAAAGTACCAGCTCGTGAGTTGTGGAATCAGATTGCCTATGCGGCATGGCGTTGTGCCGACCCTGGTACCCAGTACAATACCACCATCAATGAGTGGCATACTTGTCCTGAAGGAGGTCCTATCCGTGCCTCAAACCCTTGTTCAGAATATATGTTCCTGGACAATACGGCTTGTAACTTGGCTTCTGCTAATCTGATGAAATTCTATGATTCCACTACTAATACATTTGACGTAGAGGGTTATGAATACAATGTTCGCTTGTGGACAGTGGTATTGGAAGTTTCTGTGTTGATGGCGCAATTCCCTTCTAAGGAAGTAGCACAACTCAGTTATGAATATCGCACATTGGGATTAGGGTATGCCAACCTTGGAACCATGCTAATGGTTAGCGGTATTCCTTATGACAGTGAAGAAGCCCGCGCTATTGCCGGTGCATTGACGGCTATCATGACGGGTATTTCATACCGCACTTCTGCAGAGATGGCCAAAATCTTGGGTGCTTTCCCTCGCTATGAGGAAAATAAAAAGCAAATGATGCGTGTAATGCGCAATCACCGCTTGGCCGCTTACGATGCTGACGATTACGAAGGATTAAGTTTGAAGCCACAAGGATTGAAAGCAAAATATTGCCCTGATTATTTATTGAAAGCGGCTTGCAAAGCATGGGATGAGGCAGTAGAATATGGAGAGAAGTATGGTTACCGCAATGCGCAGGCAACTGTAATTGCTCCAACCGGTACCATCGGATTGGTAATGGATTGCGATACTACAGGAGTTGAACCTGACTTTGCCTTGGTGAAGTTTAAAAAATTATCAGGTGGTGGCTACTTTAAAATCATCAACCAGTCTGTTCCTACTGCCTTGAAGAATCTCGGTTACACGGAGAAAGAAACAGATAGTATTATCAAATACGCCGTTGGTGCGGCTTCTTTTGCTGGTGCTCCATTTATCAATCACCAATCTCTAAGTGAGAAAGGATTTATTGCCGATGAGATCAAGCGTTTGGATGCGGCAGCGCTGACTGCATTTGAAATTGCATTTGTATTCAACAAATACACGCTTGGCGAGGAGTGCTTGCAGCGTCTTGGATTTACTCCTGAGCAGTACAATGATTTTGAATGGAGTCTACTCGAAGCATTAGGATTTAGTGACGAACAAATTGAAGCTGCAAACGACTACGTGTGCGGTACTATGATGCTCGAAGGTGCTCCTGGTCTTAAGGAAGAACACCTGCCTGTGTTTGATTGCGCCAATAAATGTGGTCAAAAAGGACAGCGTTATATTCATGCACACGGTCACATCCGTATGATGGGTGCTACACAGCCTTTCATCAGTGGTGCTATCTCTAAAACCATCAACCTACCAAATGAAGCAGCGGTTGAAGATATTGCCGATGCGTATTACCTCAGCTGGAAATTGGGTTTAAAGGCGAACGCACTTTATCGTGATGGTTCTAAACTTTCTCAGCCACTCAGCAACAAGAGCGATAAGAAAAAGAAAACAGACGCTGGAGCTACTGCTGAAACAGCAGCACCTGCCGCTGATCTTGCGGGAACAAATATTGTTGATCTAGGTCAACTGACTGTTGAAGAGTTGCTTGATGAAGTACAAAAACGTGTACAGTCTTCACCCGATACCAAGTTGAAGCGTCGTTTGGCAAAGATTGTTGAGCGTCGTACACTTCCTGCTAAGCGTCGTGGATTTACGCAAAAAGCTAAGATCAGTGGCCAAGCGGTATTCCTCCGTACCGGAGAATACGCCGATGGAACCTTGGGTGAAATTTTCGTGGACATGGCCAAAGAAGGTGCTACCATGCGTAGTATGATGAACTGTTTTGCGATTGCCGTTTCGATTGGACTACAATATGGGGTACCGCTCGAAGAGTTCGTAGACAAGTTTGCATTCACTCGCTTTGATCCGTCTGGATTTGTTGAGCACCCGAATATCAAAACCACAACTTCTATCGTTGACTTTATTTTCCGTGTGCTTGGTTATGAGTATCTCGGACGTACGGATCTGGTGCATGTATTAGACAAGCCAGAAGTGCTTAACACAGGTGCGGATGATTGGGATGAAGTTCCCTCCAATCCTTTAGAATATGCAAAGGAGCCTGAGCTTTCCAGCGTACGAATTACGCCAGGTGCCACTCCGGCTGCTAAATCAACAGCGCCTAAGGCTGCAAAGGTTGAAAAAGTAGAATCTGCATTTGATGCTATGAACGCCGTGGCTAAGAATATGCAAAGCGATGCGCCGGCTTGTAATGTATGTGGTAACATCATGATGCGTAGCGGTGCTTGCTACAAGTGTAATAACTGTGGCAACCAGGGTGGGTGTGGTTGATTTTAACTAACGATTGCTTTATTTCAAATCCTGTCTTCATCGACGGGATTTTTTATGCATACTCCCTTGGCTGCGATAAAATAAACTAAGTGGGTTTATGTTTCGCCCGAAGCCGGCGAACTCGGCCCTTCGGGCCTCAAACAGCGCCGGCTTCTATGGGCTCATCATCAACCCACTTTCGGCAAAGCCGTCGTTTATTTTACCGATGCCTCGTTAGTATGCATGAAAAAAACAGGCCAAGGAATAAAGAAATTAAAATCAGCTAAGGTTTTAAATTTGAAGCAAGGTCCTTCCTTTTATGTAGGATTCTTATTATCTCAATTTTTTATTTCTTCGCAGAGGAGTGTATGATCCGCTGAAATGAGCAACAGACTATGACGAGGAAAGTATGATTCGTTGAAATGTAATTGCGAAGGTTATTTCCCAAAGAAATTCTTTGCCATGCCAGCTAGCATCGGGTATTTTTCAGCAACGTAATCCTTTAAGATTAATAATACTTGTGTTGCTTGTTGGTCAGTAAGTCCCGCTTCTGCTTTGAGTTTATCGATAAGTTCTTGCATAGGTTGCTTATTAAGCGACTTTTAAAAAATTGATGGTACTTTTTTCAAAGTGACGTTGTGTGTAATCTAGATTCAAATGGAATTGTTTGACAGCGGCCGAGGGCAATTCATACATCGCGTCAGTTAAAATACTTTCACAGATGCTGCGCAAACCGCGGGCGCCCAATTTGTATTCCATGGCTTTATTTACCATAAAGTCCAATACACCTTCTTCGATGGTTAGTTTGATGCCTTCCATTTCAAATAAACGGGTATATTGTTTGATTAATGCATTCTTAGGAGTGGTCAAAATCAACCGAAGGGTAGGAGCATCCAGCGGATCCAGGTGTGTGACCACGGGTAGTCTTCCTAATAATTCAGGGATAAGCCCAAATTGTTTTAGATCCGTAGCATTGACAAAGCGTAAGAGATTTTTTTGACGACTTTCTTGTAATTCTTTGTCCACATTAAAGCCGATGGTATTGGTTTGGACACGTCGTGCAATAACCTTATCGATTCCATCAAAAGCGCCTCCACAGATAAAAAGAATATTCTGTGTATTTATCTTAATTAACTTTTGCTCAGGATGTTTGCGACCACCTTGCGGGGGTACCAGCACATCTGTGCCCTCCAATAATTTGAGCATCCCTTGTTGGACACCTTCACCGCTTACATCTCTTGTGATGGAAGGGTTATCCCCCTTGCGTGCAATCTTGTCTATCTCATCGATGTATACTATACCACGTTCGGCAGCGGCTACGTCGTAATTACATACCTGTAGTAATCTTGTTAAGATACTTTCTACATCTTCTCCTACATAGCCAGCCTCGGTAAAAACGGTGGCATCTACAATAGCAAACGGAACATTTAATAGTCTAGCAATACTTTTGGCCAACAGGGTTTTACCGGTGCCTGTTTCGCCCACCATTACAATATTACTTTTTTCAATTTCAATCTCTGCTTCTTTGGACTCTGCATTTTTTTGTTGTAGACGCTTGTAGTGATTGTAAACGGCTACGGATAAAACTTTTTTGGCATCATCTTGTCCAATCACATATTCGTCCAAAAACTTTTTTATTTCAATTGGCTTCTTGACCGTTAACTTGAAAGAGGATTTTGCTTTTTCCTCCTTGGCCGTCAGTTCCTGACCAATGATTTCACGGGCATGCTCAACACAGTTTTCGCAGATATGCCCTTCCTGTCCGGCTATCAAAATTTTTACTTCGTCCCGACTACGTCCACAAAAAGCACAATGCAGGGTGTTCTTTGCCATGGTTATATTTTTTCAACCAACTTGTCCGCGATGCCATACTCAATTGCTTGTTTGGCATCCATCCAGTAATCACGGTCAAAGTCTTTCATAATTTGTTCCACACTTTTTCCGCAGTTTTTAGCGAGTATACCCGCTCCAATTTCTTTTACACGGCGTGTTTGCTCAGCTTGGATCTCCAAATCTGCACTCACACCTCTGATAAAGCCACCCAACGAGGGTTGGTGAATCATTACTTCGCCATGGGGATAGATATATCGCTTTCCTTTGACACCGCCACTGAGCAAAACGCTGCCCATAGAAGCGGCTAATCCCATACAAATAGTGCTAACGGGACTACTGATTAGTTGCATGCTATCATAAATCACCATACCACTGGTTACTACACCTCCGGGACTATTGATATAAAATTTTATCTCGGTACCCGGTTTGTCTGCTTCCAATAATAGGAGTTTGCTTACTACATCTTTGGCACTCTTGTCATCTACAACACCCCATAGATAAACTGCACGCTTTTCAAAAAAATAGCGTTCAAGTTTTTTGCTAAACATACCAATATCTGACTTGGGTTGTTCTTCCTTCTCTTCTTCGTCCTCCATTTTCCAATTGGTGGAATAATAGGTTTCTCTATTCATGGGATTAATCTTTCTTTTGTTTACGTGGATTGGTTACCAATACTTCATCTACTAGGCCATATTCTTTGGCTTCGATGGCGGTCATCCAATTATCACGATCAAAATCTTTTTCAATTTGCTCAACGGATTTGCCAGTGTGCGCATGTACTACTTCGTATAACTCTTTTTTGAGTTTGCGAATTTCCTTAACGGTTATTTCAATATCGCTGGCTTGTCCACCAATAGCACCACTGGGCTGATGCATCATGATGCGAGAGTGCTTGAGTGCTGCACGCTTTCCTTTGGTTCCCGCTCCCAGTAACACACATGCCATAGAAGCAGCTACCCCAATACAGATAGTGGCAATATCAGGACTCACATACTGCATGGTATCATAAACGCCTAACCCTGCATAAACACTTCCGCCCGGGCTGTTGATATACATATTGATATCGCGGGAACGGTCTGCAGAATCCAGAAATAATAACTGTGCGGTTATGATATTGGCCACTTCGTCATTGATGGGATATCCCAAAAAGATGATGCGGTCCATCATCAATCGGCTGTATACATCCATTACGGCCACATTCAGTGAACGCTCCTCAATGATATTAGGCGTCATACCTGTTACCAGGTGATTGGCATACTGATGGAGAGTGTTACTGGAAATGCCCCGGTGCTTTACGGCATACTTCTCGAACTCGGATCGGATGCTCATAGTATTGAATTTGAAATACAAACAGCAAATATCCGACCAAAAGGTGGGTCAGCAAAATTGTAGACAGGCTGTCAGGCTTTTAAGCCTAGGGATCAATGATGATGGTGCTGATGCCCTCGACCATTTTGGTAAAAGCCTCTGCCTCAATAGGCTTGTCACTGGGCTTTAGTAAGGCTGCTCCCCACTCAAATATCTTCTGCGTTTGGATACGATGGTAGGCGTCTTCTACGAACTTACGATCCTTCATCATCCGTTCAGTGTAGTTGTTTACCCAGGGTTGATCATCTGCTAATCCGGCACCGCCCATGTAACTGAAGAGTTGATTTTTAGCAAATCCGCGAATCTCTTCGGGGTCAACCTGAATATTATTTTCTTTTACAATCTGTTCAGAAATAAGTGTCCATTTAAGCTGACTGGTAAACTTTGGAAAATCTGCTTCTACTTCCTCATCTGTTTTGGGGGTTTCTCCCTGCGTTTTCAACCACTTTTTCAAGAAGCTCTCTGGGAAATCCATTTTTGCAGTGTCTAACAATTGGTGGTAAAGCTGGTCATGTAACTGATTGGTTGCTAGACCTGCCCAATAAGCTTCAATTTCTTCTTTGATTTTACCACGAAATTCTTCCAAGGTTTTTACTTCTTTACCGGGATAAAGCTGGTTGAAGAATTCTTCATTCAACTCTTTTTTTTCTAGCAGTCCTACTTTAGTGAGACTAATAGTAAAATATTTGTTTGCTGATGCCGGATCGGCTTTGTCAAGGCCCATGTCACTTATGATCCACTCTCTTTCTTTTTCCTCAAAAGCTTCTTTCAAAGACAAAGTGAGTTGATCTCCCACTTTCTTTCCCATCCAGCCTGCTCTTTTTTTCTCAGCGAAATATTTAACTAACAAGGAGTTTTCTTTGGTAGCTCCGCCTTCAATTGGATTTCCCTGCGCATCGGACTCAGTAAAATTTACATTGATCACATTCTCCTCGCTCTCCACCGTCTCTTGGTCTTTCATGTTGCCATAGCGGTTCTGCAAACGCGTTACTTCACTATCAATCATTTCCTCTGTTACAGTGACTACATAGCGAGTAGTTTTTGCCTTGGCTAAATCAGGCAATTTAAAAGGTGGCTTCAGCCCAATTTCAAAATGGAATACATAATCTAATGGATTATTGACGTCTAATTGTTGTAAGTCAGTTTCAAGTGGCAACGGTTGTGCAAAAATGTTCACTTTTTCAGTTTGCAACCAACCAATTAGTTCACGATCCACTGTTTTTAGCACCTCGTCAGTAAATAAAGAGGGGCCGTACATTTTTTTGATTAGTCCGGCAGGAACCATCCCTTTACGAAATCCTGGAATATTAGCTTTACGGCCATATTCTTTCAGTGCTTTTTCGAAAGTGGGGAGGTAATCGGTTTTGTCTAGTTTGACGGTGATTTTGTCGTGCAGGTTGCCGATGTTAGATCGGGAGATGGTTGCCATAGAACAATTTAAGCGGTACTAAGTCCGGATGGAGGGACTCGAACCCCCAAACCTTGCGGCATCAGATCCTAAGTCTGACGTGTCTACCAATTTCACCACATCCGGGTACCCTTGGTTAAGGGGTTGCAAATGTAAGCCTTTTTTTCAGTTTCCCTCGCATAAAATCCCAAATTGTTGCGTAAAAAACACAGGCTATTAGGGTCTTTTTTTCACAAAAACCGCTAAAAAACTTAGATTTGAACACAAGGTGCTGTTCGTCCCAAAAAAATAAATACGGGCTGCTCATTACTAAACCAACTGCCGATGAGAAAAATTTTAACAGGGCTTTTACTCTTGTTTGTAATTTCAGCAACGCATGCCCAGAACCCTGCCACAACTTTTACTATTGCTAACCGGGTTATTCAATTGCCCTGTGGCACTTCCTGTACACCCATAAGCGTACAAGTGCCGCACATCAAGCAAACCAGTGGCTATTTAGTTACCACACCTTCTTATGTGCCATTTGCCTACACCACTCCTACGGGTAATGTAGTAAGCTCCATTTATATTGATGATACCTGGAGTCAGGTAATTGCAATTCCTTTTAGTTTTTGTTTTTACAACAATAGTTTTACCTCACTATTAATGGGCTCCAATTCTGCCATCACTTTCGATATCAGTCGTGCTGGTTTTGGTAGTGGCTATTCTATTAGCAGCACAACTGGTGCTATTCCCAACACAGTTTATACAGCTAACATGATCTTTGGCCCTTATCATGACATTGATCCGGGACTTTCTTCCGCTAATAAAAAAATTGAATGGCGAATTGAGGGTGCCGCACCAAAGCGTCGTTTCATAGCCAGCTACAATGATGTTCCTTACTTTGGCTCTAGCTGCACTACACAAAGGGCTACACACCAAATGGTACTGTATGAGGGCACAGGTATCGTTGAGGTGTATATTCAAGACAAGCCTTTCTGTACCGCTTGGAATGGCGGTAACACTATTTTAGGAATGCAAGATGGTACGCGTACACAGGCTGTTGCTGCACCTGGAAAAAATGCAACACAGTGGGGTAGCACTGGCATGAATGAGTGCTATCGTTTTTTACCTAGTGGTGGCACCCCCCGATTCAAGTCTGCTAAATTATTTGTGAATGGTACACAGGTTGCTACTGGTGATACTAGTTCTGCCACCACACCAGGTGTTTTGAATTTGAACTTTCAAAATATCTGTCCTACTGCGGATAGTACAGCCTATGTTGTACAAGTAACTTATGGAGATTGCAACAACCCGGCAAATGATGTCAACTTCACCGACACTGTTTTTGTAAAAAAAGTTGGCCCCAGTGCAACAGCAGCTAAAACAGATCCTAACTGTGCCCCTAATGGAACTATCACTGTAACGGCACTAGGGGGAACGGCTCCTTATCAGTATAGTATCAATGGTGGTACTACGTGGCAAGCCTCTAACGTGTTCACTGGTTTAGGGGGCGGCACTTATAATGTCTTAGTGAAAGATGTCAACAACTGTACCTCTGGGCCACAACCCGTAACCTTGGCGTTGACTAATAATTTATCGCAAACTATTGCAAAAACAGACGCTAATTGCACCACGCCTGGAACCATAACTATCACTGCAACAGGTGGAGGCAATCCTCCCTATGAGTACAGCATAAATGGAGGGACTACATGGCAATCCTCCAATACTTTTACGGGATTAGCGGGGGGTAATTATAGTGTGGTTACAAGAAATCCTGTTACTACCTGTACCTCAACAACAGCTATCACTATCACTTTCACAAATACTTTAACGCTAGATCCTATCAATGGAACTAGCATCTGTTTTGGAAATTCATTTACTCCAACTGTAAATACCAATGCCACTATTTTCAGTTGGACACCCACAACAGGGGTCAGTAACCCTGCTATTGCTACACCGGTATTTGCTCCTGCTGCAACAACGGCTTACACATTGGAAGCACGTTTAGGTACTTGTACCACCCGTCAGAGTATGAACATCACCATATTCCCGGGAGCTACTGCCAACGCCGGGCCTGATGCTATCATCATTGCCGGTGATGTGTATGCTATGCAAGCCACCGGTTCTGCTGGATCGTACTTGTGGTCTCCCTCTACCGGTTTAAATAATCCAGCCATTTTAAATCCTGCTGCTACACCTGCTATCACCACAACGTATGCATTGCGTGTTACCACCAACCTGGGTTGTATCGCTACCGACGATATGACCATCACCGTTGTGCCATATTGTATCAAACCAATGAATGCCTTTACTCCAAATGGAGATGGGGTGAATGATCGTTGGTTAATTACTAATGGAAACTGTTTGATTAAGGCAAGGGCACAGGTCTTTAACCGATACGGAGCAAAAGTTTTTGAAGACTTGAACTATAAAAATACATGGGATGGAACGTATAGTGGAAAGCCACTTCCTGATGGCACGTACTATTACGTGATCAGTTTCCAATTGATCAATAATAAAGTGGAATCCAGAACGGGTAACGTAACCATTCTTCGTTGATTAATTACAACTGACTGATATGAAAAAAATTCTTACTATACTTTTCTTGACCATGAGTGGTCCCATCTTGGGTCAGCAGTTAATGACCTCCTCCCTTTATGATTTGCAAGGCAACTTGCATAATCCCGCTGTGGCGGGTGTTTCAAAGAAAACAACCATGGGTGCTTCCTATCGTAGTATGTGGAGTGGGATTGCCGGAAGCCCGGTTACTGCGTTAGTGTATGGATCTACTTTTTTAGAAAAAGCGAATCTTGGAGTGGGCGCCTATTTGTATAGCGATGTTACGGGGCCAACCAGTCGCAGAGGAATTCAAACTTCCTATGCCTATCATATCCCCACCAATAGTGGAGGAACTTTTTCTGTAGGGTTGGAAGCTCGCTTTCAGCAATTTGCCATTGATAAAGCCATGTTGATTGATGCGTTGGGAAGTGACCCGGTGATGGGTGGAGCTGCCAATCGTTTCAAAGGAGACGCGGGTGTAGGACTAGCGTACACTGCCAAAAAATGGCAACTGGGTATGTCGGTTAGCCAACTTATTCAGTCTGCGCTAAACTTTTATTCAGGTAGTCTCTCTCGTATTGAGGAAGCTCGCTTGTATCGTCATTTCTATTTACATGGTTCTTACCAATGGAAAGTAGATGCTAATACAACCGTAACGCCTAACTTTTTGGTCATCTATTTACCTAATGCACCAACTGAGTTGCAAGCTGGTGCCAGAATTGAGCATCGTGAACTTTTTTGGTGGGGACTGTCTTTACGTGCCAGACAAAGTTGGATGCTCTCCGCTGGTGTCAACGTACAGAAAAAACTAATGCTAGGGTATTCATTTGATATTTATTCATCTCCTTTAAGTGTGTTTGACAAAGGTCCTAACGCACATGAAGTATTGCTTCGCTATCAATTTCTAAAGTAAGCAGCCAGTAAACAACAGGCTAGTTTCACTGGGTATTAATTTGTAAATTCGTAACCCATGGAAGCTGTAGCTACATTAGCCAAGTATAATCTAAGTGGCGAGGAAGAGAAAAAACTCATCCTTCGGGAATACCGTTCCCTGCTTCGTTTACTAAAGTCTCGTCTAAAGCCCGGCGATAAAAAATTACTCCGTATAGCTTTTGAAATGGCCGCAGATGCCCATGTAACCATGCGACGGAAAACGGGGGAGCCTTATATTTTACATCCTATTGCTGTAGCAAAAATTTGTGTGGAGGAAATTGGGTTAGGCGTTCGTTCTACTATTTGTGCGCTCTTGCATGATACCGTGGAGGATACTGACATTACTCTAGATGATATTAAACGCGAGTTTGGTGAAGAAATCACGCGAATTGTAGACGGACTGACAAAAATTGATAATGTTATTGATGTAAATGCTTCGCAGCAAGCAGAGAATTTTAAAAAAATCCTACTCACCTTAACAGACGATCCCCGTGTTATTCTGATCAAGCTCTCTGATCGATTGCATAACATGCGAACGCTGGATGTAATGAAGCGGGAGAAGCAATTAAAAATTGCATCGGAGACTATTTTTATTTACGCGCCACTAGCTCATCGAATGGGACTATATAATATCAAGACAGAGCTGGAGGATCTTTCCATGAAATATATGGAACCTGATGCGTATCGGGATATTGCTAAAAAGTTGGCAGAAACAAAAAAAGATCGCACTCGCTATATCAATGATTTTATTCGTCCTATCAAAGAAAAAATTGAGCAGGCTTCTATCAAGGGTGATATTTACGGACGCCCTAAAAGCATTCACTCCATTTGGAATAAAATGAAGAAGAAGGGCGTGGAATTTGACGAGGTCTATGATTTGTTTGCCATTCGTGTAATTCTTGATTCTACACCTGAAAAAGAAAAAGAAGAATGTTGGAAGGTTTATTCATTGATCACTGATGAGTACAGTCCCTCTCCGGAGCGATTACGCGATTGGCTGAGTAATCCCAAAGCCAATGGGTATGAAGCCTTACACACTACCGTGATGGGTCCACAAGGGAAATGGGTGGAGGTGCAGATTCGTTCGCAACGGATGAATGAAATTGCGGAAAAAGGATTAGCGGCACATTGGAAATACAAAGAGGGTACGCAGGATGAAAGTAGATTCGATAAATGGTTCCAGCAAATACGGGAAGTAATCTCAAACCAAGAAACCGATGGTGTTGATTTTCTCCAAGATTTCAAAACCAGTTTTCTGGCGGAGGAAATTTATGTCTACACACCTAAAGGGGATGTAAAAATGTTGCCCGTAGGTTCTACTGCGCTGGACTTTGCATTTTCTATTCATAGTGCCATTGGTGTGAAAACAATTGGAGCAAAAGTCAATCACAAGTTGGTTCCCATCAGCCACAAATTACAAAGTGGCGATCAGGTTGAAATTATAACCAGCAATAAGCAAAAAGCTTCGGAGGATTGGCTTGGTTTTGTAGTTACCTCTAAGGCAAAAGGACGTATACGGGATGCATTAAAAGAAGACAAGCGAAAAGTAGCTGACGAAGGAAAATATATGCTACAGCGAAAATTGGAAGGCATGGGTGCCGCACTTTCACAGCATAATCTGGACGAATTAATGCAGTGGTATAAGATTGGTTCTAGTTTGGATTTGTTATATCAGATTGCGGTCAAAACAATTGATTTAAAAGAGTTGCGTTTGTTCAAGGTTAGTGGTGATAAAATTGAAGCGCCAAAACCTATAAAGCCTGTTGCTGCACCAACAGACAAATCTGATATTGTTCCGCATCATTTGCTTCCCAAAAAAGATACCGAACTTATCATTTTTGGTGAGCGTAGTGATAAAGTAGTTTACAACTTGGCAAATTGTTGTAAGCCTATTCCTGGAGATGACGTGTTTGGGTTTGTAACCACTGGTAAAGGACTCACGATTCACAGAACTAATTGTCCCAATGCAGCAAAACTGTTGGCGAGTTATGGCCATCGTGTGGTGAAAACAAAGTGGGCTAAGAATAAAGAGATTTCATTCTTGACGGGTATCAAGATTGTGGGCTTGGATGATGTAGGAGTAGTGAGTATGATTACCAATTTGATCAGCGGTGAACTCAAGATCAATATAGCTGCCTTAACCATTGAGGCTAAAGAAGGTTTATTTATGGGAAACATCCGTTTGTATGTACATGATAAAGAAGAACTTGAAAGATTAGTCCAGGCCTTATTGGGCTTATCAGGGGTAGAGTCCGTTGAGCGTTACGACATGGAGGATATACCTTCTTAATTTCCTTCATTTTTCTTACCTTGTTCAGCTAAAATACTACTGCGCAAATTGTTACTGATGATTCATCAAGCCCAGCGTCTTTTTGTTTTACTTGTATTGACTGGTTCTTGCTTTTTTTCTGCAGCACAAAGCTTTACACTTAATTGCACGCGGGATACCCTGGTGCCAAGCTGCCCTGCTAACTTTTGTTTTACGTTAAAAGGCCGATTGCCTGATATCAAAAAGCAATCCAATTCTTATACTATTAATCCAACCAGCACAACACCAGGTTGTTTTCCTGTGTATGTTGCTCCGAATGATCCACAGGGAACACCTACGAATTTAACTGTTGACGATACCTATACTCCCCTAATCACCATGGGATTTCCCTTTTCATTTTATGGGGCTACCTATACTACACTTGCCGCAAGTACCAATGGATATTTAACTTTTGATGCTTCACGCGCAAGTCAATATGCTGCTTGGAGTATTCCTGCAGATTTACCCAGTGGTAGTTATGACAGAGCAACAATCATGGGGCCTAATCATGATTTGTATCCTACCACCAGTCAACCTAATCAACGTATCCAGTATCAAGCGTTTGGTACCGCGCCGCATCGCAGATGGATTCTAAGTTATAATGAGGTTCGGCTATTCTCTTGCACTAGTTTAACACAAAACACACACCAGATAGTTTTGTACGAATCATTGAACGTGATAGAGGTGTTGCTTTTCAGTAAACAAACCTGTGCCACTTGGAATAGTGGTCGTGCCATTGTTGGTATTCAGAACTGGGATCGTACGTCAGGCATGATGGCTCCCGGCCGCACAGCATTAGGACCATCATGGGGCGGGCTTAACATGAATGAAAGCTGGCGCTTTGTGCCAAATGATGGACCCTCCTTATTGAAACGAGTTGAACTGGTAGATAATACCGGAGCAATTGTGGCAACTGTATTGCCAGCTGCTACAGTAAACCTGGGTAATGGAAATTTGGAAGTGTCTTTTCCCAATATCTGTCCTCCTGCTGGTGCCGTTACTAATTATGTGATCAGATCAGTGTATGAAAAGTTTGATGATCCCACAGTAGAAATTTTTGGAACCGATACAGTGCGAGTGAACCGCGCAGCCGGACTTGCGGCTACCGCTACTCCCAGTGCCGCTTCTTGTGGAAATGCCAATGGTGTGATAACTATTGGTGCTCCATCAGGTGGTACCGCTCCATATCAATATTCGATTAACGGAACCAATTGGCAAAGTAGTAACGTATTTAATAGCTTGGCAGCAGGGGCTTACACAGTCACTGTAAGAGATGCTCCGGGTGTTTGTACTATCAGCATACCCGTTACCATTGCTTCAGCAGGACAATTAGCTGCAACGATTGGTGCAGCGCCTACTGCTTGTACGGGAGTCAATAATGGTTCTATTACCATTTCAGCTGCTGCGGGCGCCGGTCCTCATACTTTTAAATTGGATGCTAACCCCGCTGTTCAAGGAACACTGCCATTCACTTTTAATAATGTAGTATCGGGTAATCACACCGTAATTGTTACTGATTTGGCTACAGGCTGTTCTTCCGGACCACAAACTGTGAATGTAGCAGTAGGGTCAGGTGTTGCAGCAACTACAACTACTGCAGCCAGCTCTTGTCCTACAGCTACTAATGGAAGTATTACTGTTAATGCCACAACTGGAACAGCTCCTTTTACTTTTCAATTAGATGGTGGAACTATTCAAACAGGTTCTAACCCGTTCACCTTTAGCAATGTTGCACCAGGAAGTCACACTATTGTAATAAGAGATAATTTGGGTTGTCAATTAACCAGGACCTTGGTTGTGGCAGCAGGTCCTCCATTGGCTTCCAGTTTTGCTTCGGCAGCTACTAGTTGCGAAGGTGCCATCAATGGTACATTAACTGTTACGCCCACCAATGGCACAGCTCCCTATGAATTTTCAATTGACGGGGGTGCATTTTTTACTGGTGCCGCTCCTTATACTTTCAATGGACTCTCCGCAGGAAATCACTCAATTTTAATACGGGATGCATTGGGTTGTGTGAGTACTGCCTCCATTGTTGCGGTATCATCTGGTCCTGCACTCACCACAACGGCAACTTCTACCGCTGCACTCTGTAACGGCGCCAGCACAGGTACACTTTCTGTTGTCACACCAACAGTGGGTGCCGCTCCCTATCAGTATTCATTGGATGGAGTAACATGGCAAAGTAGTAATCAATTTACAGGAGTCCCCGCCGGAACTCATACTATACGTTTCAGAGAAAGTAATGGTTGCACAGGTACTACTTCGGTGGTGGTAACAGAACCTTCAGTAATTAGCGCTATAACCAATACGGTGCCAGTAATCTGTAATGGACAATCCAACGGACAACTAACTATCACGGCCAGTGGCGGTGTGGCTCCTTATCAATTTAGTGTGGATGCAGTAAACTGGCAACCGGCTACGGCCTTTAATTTGCCTGCCGGTAATTATACACTTACTATTAAAGATGCTAACAACTGCACAAGAACGGCTCCCATTGTTATAACGGAACCTGCAGCACTTACTGCAATCACCACCACTACCAATGCTTCCTGTAATGGAGGAAATGATGGTGGATTAACTATTACAGCAACGGGTGGCAATGGCAGCTTTAACTATTCCATCGATGGCGGCGTTAGCTGGCAAACCACAAATACATATAACCTTGCACCAGGTACTTATTCCGTAAAAGTGAAAGATGCGTTGAATTGCTTGACCACACAAACTGTTACGGTTGGTTTGACAAACAATCTCACTTTCACGCCTCAAAATGATGCTGTCATTTGTGAAAGCAGATCCACGCAATTAACAGCCGTTTCTAATGGTTTGCAATATGATTGGACTCCTGCTACTGGTCTCAGTGCGGTTAATATATTCAACCCGGTTGCTTCGCCAGTCAGCACAACACAGTATGTAGTAACTATCACATTAGGCCGATGTGTTGATCAAGATACGGTAGTAGTACGGGTCAATCCTGCTCCTATACCTGATGCAGGCCCTGACCGTGTGATCTGCTATGGACAAACTGTTACCTTACAAGGTTCAGGAGGAACCGTTTATCAGTGGACGCCTTCCACTTATTTGAATAATCCTTCATTACCCAATGCTATTTCAACACCTGATCGTGATATTTTCTATGTGCTATCTGTTTTATCAGATGCCAACGGTTGTGCAGCTTTAATAACCGACACGGTTCGGATTGCTGTTACGCCTCCCATACAGGTTAAAACATTTCCGGCCGACACCATCGGATACCCTGGTGATCAATTTGTATTGCTTGCTGTTCCCAATGATCCGGCAGTAACTTCTTATACCTGGACTCCTGCGGTGGGGCTTAGTAATGCCCTGGTTAAGGATCCAACCGTAACCATCGGAGCTATTGGTTCAGATGTTCGATATAAAGTAGTAGCCTTCACCAATGCAGGCTGCAAAGGAGAAGCCTATGTTACTATTCGTGTTTACAAAGGCCCGGATATTTATGTGCCCACAGGTTTTACACCCAATGGGGATGGTAAAAACGATAAGTTCACTCCCTTCCCGGTAGGAATGAAAAGCTATAATTACTTCCGCATCTTCAACCGATGGGGTCAGGTAGTGTTTCAGACTCGTAAAATGATGGAGGGTTGGGATGGCACTATTGGGGGTCAATTGCAACCAGAGGGAATTTATATCTGGATGATTGAGGGCATTACAAAGGACGATCGAATCATTACTAAAAAAGGTTCGGTAATGCTGATTAAATAGGCCTATTTTCGCGACGCATACTTTTACAACATGGTCGATGTTATCTTGGGCCTCCAATGGGGCGATGAAGGAAAGGGTAAGATTGTCGATTTCTTCGCAAAAGACTATCAGGTTGTTGCTCGGTTTCAGGGCGGACCTAACGCTGGACATACCCTTTATGTCAATGACAAAAAATTAGTATTGCACCAAATTCCATCTGGGATTTTTCATCCTGGCATTGTCAATTTAATTGGGAATGGGGTAGTGCTGGATCCGGTAACGCTCAAGCGCGAATGTGAAAGTGTGGCTGCATTTGGCGTGGATGTGAAAAAAAATCTATTTATCGCGGATCGTACACATATAATTGTTCCTACACACCGTGCGCTAGATAAAACTGCAGAGCTTTCAAAAGGAAACCAAAAAATTGGTTCCACACTAAAAGGAATTGGCCCTGCATACATGGACAAAACAGGGCGCAATGGATTACGCGTGGGTGACTTGCTCGATAAAAATTTCACCACTCAATATATTAAGCTCCGCTTAAAACATCAGCGTTTGCTGGATAGTTTTGGATTCCAAGAAGACATCAGTGCTTGGGAGGAAGAATTTTTTGAAGCCATCGAATTTTTGCGGCAGCTCAATATTGTAAATGGAGAATATTTTATCAACGAGAAGATAAAAGCCGGAAACAAAGTACTGGCAGAAGGGGCACAAGGCAGTATGTTAGATATTGATTTTGGAACCTTTCCTTTTGTTACTTCCTCCAACACCATTGCTGCGGGTGTTTGTAATGGATTGGGTATTGCTCCTCGAGAAATTGGCGAAGTGATTGGGGTAACTAAAGCGTATTGTACCCGTGTTGGAAGCGGGCCCTTTCCAACTGAGTTGGAAGATGCTATCGGTGAGGAACTACGCAAAATTGGTAATGAGTTTGGCGCCACTACGGGCAGACCTCGTCGTTGCGGCTGGATTGATCTGGTAGCACTTCGCTATGCTTGTATGATCAATGGTGTAACACAAATTGTAATGACAAAAGCAGATGTATTAGATTCATTTGCTACGTTATCTGTTTGTACTGCTTATGAGGTGGAGGGTAAGAAAACGGCAGAAATTCCCTATCAATTAGAACGAACAAAACCAACTCCTTTTTTAGAAAAGTTTCCTGGCTGGAGTGTAAATACCAGCACCTGTAAAACGTACGCATCACTCCCCGACGCTATGAAAACGTATGTAAATTTTATTAATACATACCTGGGCGTGAATGTGAAATATATCTCCAACGGCCCAGGGCGTGATCAATTAGTTACGGTTACACCCTAAAAAAAGAATTTTAAAAATTTGGCGATTTAAAAACTTCGCTGAAAATTTACAATACTAATCCGATTCTGCTATGGCCATAAAATCAGAAAAGGCAAAAAAGCTTGCTACTACAACCGAAAAAATTTCCGGTTTTGCTGCTGCAAAAGATTCTTCTAAACCTAAAAAGAGTCAACAGGACGATGAGGAAGAAGATGATGTAGCGCAAGATGATTGGGAAAAACAAGAGGACGAAAATTGGGATCCTGATTTTGATGAATTCGATTTACCCAAATCAAAAGGGAAAAAAGGTCCTGCAAAAAAAGGAGAGGAGGAAGACGATTTTAAAATTGAAGAGGATGAATTTGATGATGATCTCTTCAACGATAAGGAGTTGGACGAGGAGGATGATTTTTAATTTCTTCTGAGTAGCAGCTGTAGGCTTTCCTCTAAAATGGATCCCTTATTTTCTTCAAAAGCTTGCATACAGGGAACTGATAGCCGTAGCAAATAATTTCCGCGCATTGAGATTGTTTCATCAAACGAAGGGTTGTAACGTTTGAATGCTGCAGGATCTACACCCGTGTATTTCAAAATGGCTTCTTTTTTATAACGACCTTCTAATAACAAGGTGGTTGTTCCCTCTTGTTCGGCTACCGATAAGGGTTGTGTCAGCCGTTCGGCTTGTGCCTGTGATTCTGCTTTGGTAAGTGTGGTTGCTCCGCCCTCGCCTTCAAAAACATAATGGGTGGCAATGAACTTTTTGACATGATTCATGGACTCCGCAGGTAAATAGCGTTGAAGCTTCCAAAAATCCCTGCTACCACTTAGTCTAATGGCACGATTAACAGATCCTTCTCCACCATTGTAGGCAGCAATAACTAAGAGCCAATCTTGAAATTGTTTGTAAAGATCAGTAAGATAGCGTGCAGCGGCTTTGGTGCTTTTGATATAATCCATCCGTTCATCTTTCTGTGCAGAAATTTTTAAACCATATCTTGTACCAGTAGCGGGCATAAATTGCCATGGACCCACTGCGCCTGCCCAGGAAACTGCCGTTGAACGTAATCCGGATTCAATAACAGCCAGGTATTTTAGTTGCCCGGGTAAATTGTTTGCAGCTAACACTTCATCCATCATAGTAAAGTAAGGCAGCCCCCAATCTTTCATTTTTCGCATACCAGGACCCACCCGTTGCATATAGCTTTCAACAAAACTGATGGCTTGCGGATTTAGCCTGACACCTGTGGAGGTATTCCAGCTGGTGCTATCAAATAATTGACTAAAACCTCTGGGACCGGTTTGAGCCTGACTGGTAAAGTTGCAATAGGATAACAGGAAAACCAAGGCGAGCATTGGTCCTAGATTAACCAATAAGGGCATACAATTCAAAAGGAATTATTCCTTAACAGAACGCGTTACATCATTGGCGCTGTCCTCGATTTCCTTTTTCACATTATTCTTGGCATCATTGAATTCACGCACGCCTTTTCCAAGCCCTTTCATCAACTCAGGGATCTTGCGACCTCCAAATAATAAAAGCACGATAACCAGAATGATGATGATTTCGTTGGTTCCAAGCATGCCTAGCAGAATGGGGTTCATCATAAAACTAAAATTGTAGTTGTAAAGATAAGACAGCTGTTTATTAACCGGCATAAAAAATCCCGTTTGTTGTGGAACGGGATTCAATTTAACAAGTTGGATTGGATTAAGCTTCTGCAGTTTCTGCCACTGCCATTCTCTTTTCACGGATACGAGCACTTTTACCGCTACGCTTACGCTGGTAGAACAGTTTAGCACGACGTACCTGACCTGTTTTATTCAATTCGATTGATTCAATATTAGGGGAGTAGAAGGGGAATACTCTTTCTACACCAACTCCGTCAGAGATCTTACGTACCGTAAAGCTGGCAGTGTTACCAGTGCCCTGCTTCTTGGTCACATCACCTTTGAAGGACTGGATACGCTCCTTGTTACCCTCAATGATCTTGTAATTGACGGTGATATTATCTCCAGGCTTGAAAGCCGGGAATTCCTTTTTTGCCGTCAGCTGCTCGTGTACAAAGGCAATGGCGTTCATGTGTAAAAGTTTTAAAGGAGAACAAAGGTAGTGAAAATCACCCTATCGGGCAACATTTACTGCTCTTTTTTCCCGGATAACCGTCACCTTAATCTGGCCAGGGAAGGTCATCTCTGTTTGAATTTTTTGCGCAATTTCAAAGGAAAGTTTGTCTGATTCTTGATCGCTTACCTTCTCAGCCTCAACAATTACGCGTAACTCTCGGCCGGCCTGGATGGCATAAGCTTTTTCTACGCCAGTGTAGGACATAGCCAGGTTTTCCAGATCCTTGATACGTTGCAGGTATTGCTGCATGATCTCCCTTCTGGCACCTGGACGGGCACCGGAAATAGCATCACAGGCCTGGATAATGGGGGAAATTACATATTGCATTTCCATCTCATCGTGGTGGGCACCAATTGCGTTAACCACCGCAGGATTTTCACCATATTTCTCAGCCAGCTTGGCACCTAATAGTGCGTGGCTTAATTCACTTTCCTCATCAGGTACTTTTCCAATATCGTGCAAAAGCCCGGCGCGTTTTGCTAGCTTGGGATTAAGTCCTAATTCCGCAGCCATGGTGGCACACAGATTGGCGGTTTCGCGGCTATGCATCAATAAGTTTTGTCCGTAGGACGAACGGAAGCGCATTCTTCCCACCATCCTAATCAATTCTTTGTGTAAACCATGAATACCCAGTTCAATTACTGTGCGTTCACCAATTTCCATTACCTGCTCTTCAATTTGCTTACGTGTTTTTTCCACCACTTCCTCAATACGGGCAGGGTGGATACGTCCATCAGTCACTAAACGTTGCAAGCTCAAGCGGGCAATCTCACGACGCAATGGATCAAAGCTTGATAAAAGAATGGCCTCAGGGGTATCATCCACAATAAGATCCACTCCGGTAGCCGCCTCAATAGCACGGATATTTCTACCTTCTCTTCCAATGATCTGGCCTTTGATTTCGTCACTCTCCAGATTAAAAACAGTAATGGAGTTTTCGATGGCTTGCTCTGCGGCCGTACGTTGAATGGTTTGAATAATTATTTTACGAGCTTCCTTCTGTGCCTTTTGTTTGGCATCCTCAATAATCTCCTGTTGTAAAACCAGTGCCTTGGTTTGTGTTTCGCTACGCAAGCTTTCAATTAATTGAGCCCGTGCATCATCTGCAGACAGATTGGCAATTTTTTCTAGCCGACGAACATGTTCTTCCTGATTTTTTTCCAACTCCGCCCGTTTCATATTGGTTTGTTCCAATTGGCGGTTCAGGTTTTCCTTCAGCGTTTCATTTTCCTTGATTTGCTTATCCAGGTTATTTTCTTTTTGGCTGATGGATTGCTCCTTCTGACGAACGCGGTTTTCCGAATCGATCACCTTTTTGTTACGATCCAGTACCTCTCTTTCATGAGCAGCCTTTAGCTGGACAAACCTTTCTTTGGCCTCTAGTTCTTTTTCTTTCCGAACTGTTTCAGCCCTTAGTTCAGCCTCTTTTAAAATTGTTTGTGCTTGAATTTCAGCCTCTTCTACTTGCTTACGACTCCCCTTTGCAAAGAAGACTTTTCCCGCCAAGAGGCCAGCCCCCCCTGCGATTACGCCAATAAGGGCGTACAATATATTGAGATCCATTGAATTTTTGATTTAGTTGTTTCACAATGCTTGTTCCACAAATGTGTGGTCTACAAAGGTATGAAAAGATGCGTATATTAGAGCCCTCAATTTACCCCATGCGTAACCTACTTTTGGCCTGTTTGGCCTTCCCATTTTCCCTGTTTGGTCAGGATAATGCTAAGCCTTTGTCTATCAAGGGAAGTTTTAAAAATGTCCAGCCTGAGCCTGAGTGGGTTTATTTGTACCACCGTGTTAATGGAACCTCTGTCAAGGATAGTTGTAAAGTGATAGATAATGCTTACACGTTCACATTAAAAATGGTGGAGCCAGAACTATTAGCCTTTCGTGTGAAATATGCAAACGCGGGCTCTGCAAAGCAATTTACCCCACTTGCCGGAGGGTCTACCAGTAATCAATCCCGTGATGCCTTCAATGTTTATGCTGGTGACGGACGGATTAGAATTAATTCCACCGACTCTTTTAGTAACGTTAGCATCAAGGGGTCCAAACACCATGAAGCTTACCTGGCTCTTCAAGCTTTACGTAAACCCTACGATGACAAGATGAAAGTTTTATATCAGGATTATGCTAAGGCCAACGCAAAGAAAGATACTGAAGCCAGAGACCGGGTGGAAGCGCAGATTGATGTGTTAGAATCCGATTTAAAAGAAAATGTATTGTCCGGCTACATTCAAAAAAATCCAAGTTCTCCAGCTGCATTTTATGCACTTCAGCAATATGCCGGATGGGATATTAATCCTGATAAGGTTGAGCCTCTTTTCAACGCCCTACCTGCTGCAGTACAGGAGTACCCAACAGTAAAAAGTTTTAAAGAACAACTTGAAACAGCAAAACTGACTGGTATTGGTCGGATGGCCCCTGAGTTTACACAAAACGATACGTTAGAGCAGCCTGTTCAATTATCCTCCTTCAAAGGCCGTTATCTGTTGATTGACTTTTGGGCTAGCTGGTGTGGTCCTTGCCGTCAAGAGAATCCGAACGTAGTGAAAGTATTCAACCAATACAAGGATAAAAACTTTCATATACTTGGTATTTCATTGGATCGTGCCGGACAAAAAGACAAATGGATGAAGGCCATCCATGATGATAATCTAACCTGGTCACATCTAAGTGACCTTAAATATTGGGATAATGCTGTTTCCAAACAGTATGGCATTCGTGCTATTCCTCAGAATCTTCTTTTAGATCCTACTGGAAAAATCATTGCTAAAAATTTACGTGGAGAGGCCTTAGCTAAAAAAATGGAAGAACTCCTGGAAGGAAAATAGGAGGGTGTTATTGTTGGAGGCCGTTTTCAATCAGCCCTTCCAAGATTGCTAACCCTTGTCTGATAGTGGGATCTTCTACTGCTCCAACAGCGGCTGTTGTGGTAGGCTGTTGTGTAGCATACCAGATCATGGTCATGGATACATAATCTTGCATGTCCTTACCTACATACAGTGATTTCAGCTCCATAATTTTATCATTGATTTGTTGGAGCGTTTTTCTAACCAAGGCTTCGTCCTTGGGTTCCACCTTGATGCGGTAGGCCCTGTCTCCAATTTGTGCGGATAGTGGTATAAGTTCTGCCATAGGTTATTCTCCTAATTGAGCAATACAACGATCAATCTCACGGATATACTGATTGATTTTTTTCTCCATTTCTTTTTTATCCTGACTTTCCAACGTTCCGTTATTCAATTTAAGAAGTCCAATTTGTTCTTGCAGTTGTGAAATTTGTGCCGCAAGGATTTCTTTTTCTTCAACGCTTTTAGCTACTTGTTCCCGTAAAACCTGATTCTCTGCACGCAGCTTTTGCTGGTATTGCACTAATTGTTGCAACTTTTGTTGAATGCGTTCTAAATCTATTTGCAGCGTGCTCATTTTCTCAAGTTTATACTAAGGTCTTTTTCTAGGGTAGCCAGTATTTTATTCATCCATTCTTCAATCTCTTTGTCAGTTAAGGTTCTCTCTACATGTTGAAATGTGAAATTCACTGCCATAGATTTTTTATCAACGCCTAGCTTATCACTCTCGAATATATCAAAGAGTTTGATATCCTGCAGGCATTCAAGTTGGATCTTATGCACAGCAGATTGAATCTGCTCCCAGGTTAAACTACGGGGAGCAATCAATGCCAGGTCCCGTTGTACAGCGGGAAAACGAGGAATTTCACGGATAGTGCGACGCTGTTGGTTGGATTGTGTTGCTATTAAATTCCAATTTAGCTCAGCGTAGAAAACTGGTTGTTTGATTCCCATCTTCTCAAGTATTGCAGGAGCAACTTCACCTCCATACCCAAGGATTTGTTTTGCGTGCGTCCAGTTAATGCCATAGCCAATGGCTGCAGTGGGTTCCATCTTTTGCTCACTGTTGTTGAGTCCTAATCCTTTTAATAGGGCTTCAACGGCTCCTTTCAGGGCATAGAAATCTGATGCAGTAGCCCCTTGTCTCCAACTACTTTCTTGTTTTTGACCGGTGATCACTATACAACATCTTTCTGCTTCCTCAAATTGGTCACTATCTTTTCGGTTGTATATTTTCCCAAATTCAAATAACCGAAGATTTAAATTTCGGTGATTGAGGTTATGTGCCACCACTTCCAATGCAGTTTCAAGCAAACGGGGACGTAAGCAATTCAATTCAGCGCTCAAACTATTGATCATGGTTACTAATCCCTGGCTATTGTTGTAATAGGCAGCATTGGTAATAGAATTAGTCATCATTTCCTGAAATCCCATTCCTGCTAATTGGTTAGCGGTTTTTTCTTTCAAGGTTGCTTTCCAATTTTCAGGATCAATAGCAGGTGATAATTTAATTTGAGTAGGGGTCTCAATATTATCAAGTCCGTCAACACGAATGATCTCCTCCACAATATCAGCTTGTAAACTAATATCTGTTTTATGGGTAGGCACCAATACGGTAAATCCGTCTCCATCTTCCATGGCCCATTCAAAACCCAAGCTGGTCAACAATTTTTTTACAGTAACCGGTGTGTATACTTTTCCACTGAGTTTAGCGAGCATGGACCAGCGTACCGTCACCGTTTTTTTAGGTTGTGGACTCGGATAGCAATCAATTAGTGATCCTGCTACCTCACCACCCGCTATCTCTTGGATTAATTGAGTAGCTCTTTCTAATACACGGACTGTGGCTTCTATATCAGTTCCTTTTTCAAATCGAGTGGCTGCGTCTGTTCGAAGTCCATGTCTGAATGAAGTTTTACGGATCGAGATCCCTTCAAAAAATGCACTTTCAATGAATAGGGAGCGTGTAGATTCTTTTACGCCACTGTGAAGGCCACCAAAAACACCAGCGATGCACATGCCTTCTTTTGCATTGCAAATCATCAAATCTTCTTCATGTAATTTTCTTGTAGTGCCATCCAGCGTAACAAATTCAGTGCCGGCGGGTAAGTTTTTTACAATAATTTGATTTCCTGCAATAGCTGTTGCATCAAACGCATGAAGGGGTTGCCCTGTTTCATGCTGAATATAATTGGTGATATCTACAATATTATTAATGGGACGAACGCCAACTGCCTTTAATCTTTTCTGTAACCAAGTGGGGGACGGTCCTACTTTAATTCCGGTGATTGCAATACCTGAATAACGCGGACAAGCTTTTTTGTTTTCAATAGTAACCTGAAACCTGTCTTGTTTGCCGCCCTTTTCCAGCGAAGCAATTGCAGGGAGTATCGGAGTAAGATTTTTATTTTCGTGATGATTGATATAGGCGCAAACATCTCTTGCTACACCCCAGTGACTCATGGCATCCATTCGGTTGGGGGTTAGCCCAATTTCATAAATGATATCATCGTATAAATTGAAATATTCCGAAGCAGGAGTGCCTGGAATTGCTGTTGCATCCAGTACTAAAATACCTGCGTGACTTTCGCCCAATCCAATTTCATCTTCCGCACAAATCATTCCTTGACTTTCCTCTCCGCGAATTTTTGCTACTCGCATCGTTAAGGGTTGGCCTTGGGTAGGGTAAATGGTAGTGCCTACGGGTGCTACTACAACTTTTTGGCCAGCGGCAACATTGGGAGCACCACAAACAATCGAGAGTGATGGTGATTGTCCAATATTAACTTTTGTGAGTGTTAATTTATCTGCGTTGGGATGTTTGGCTGTGCTTACTACTTCTCCAATAATCAAACCTTTGAGTCCGCCTTTAACCTCTTCATAAGGCTGCATACTTTCTACCTCCAACCCAACGGAAGTAAGCAGTTGACTCAGCTTTTCAGGAGCTGGTTTTTCAGGCAGGTAGTCGCAGAGCCATTTGTAGGAGAGCGTCATCTTCGAACCAAAATTTACTAGTTGCGAAGATAATGGAAAGGGGCTTGTTTACATTCGGTAACAAACCGCATTGATGTTCATACCAGCACCCACGGATGCAAAGAGTATAATATCCCCCTTTTCGAGTGAATGCTCAGCCCAATTTCCTTTTCTAACCAGATCTAAAAGGGTAGGAATGGTGGCCACTGAGCTGTTACCAAGTTTGTGTATACTCATAGGCACAATGTGTGCCGGGATATCTTTGAGCCCATACAAACGGAACAATCTTTTGATGATTCCCTCATCCATTTTTTCATTGGCCTGGTGAATAAATACTTTTTTTACAGCACTGATAGGAACACCTGCTTTATCAAGGCAATCTTTCATAGCGGCCGGCACATGTTGCATGGCGTATTCATAAACTTTTCGGCCTTTCATTTTGATATAACGCACACTCGGATCTGCTTCTGGTAAATTACTCTTTCCCAGAAAAAGATAATAGGCTTCCTCGGTGCAATGGCTTTGAACAGAGGAAGCAAGGACACCAGGTCCATCTTGTTCACTGGGTTTTGATTCTAATATAGCCGCACCCGCTCCATCAGAAAAGATCATACTATCTCTGTCAAAATGGTCCACTACCCGGCTCAAGGTTTCTGTTCCAATCACCAAGGCTTTTTTAGCCACCCCTGCTTTGATAAAGGCATCTGCTTGAATTACGCCTTGAAGCCAACCAGGACATCCAAATAAAATATCGTAGGCCACACAGGAAGGATTTTGTATACCCAGCTCATGTTTAACTCGTGAAGCTAGTGCAGGAAGTATATCAGTTTGTATAGTGTGCTTTACCACATCTCCAAAATTGTGTGCAACGATCAGCTGATCTAATTCCTCAGGGTTAATGCCACTTTCCTCTAAAGCCAATTTAGCGGCAGCCACGGCCATATCGGAGGCATTTACTTTTTCCTCGGCATAGCGTCTTTCTTCAATACCCGTAATTTCTTGAAATTTTTCTACGATCTCATTACCGTCAGCCTCAATCTTCTTTTGATCCTCCGCATAGAAAGTTTGTGCAACAAATTCCTGATTTGTTTTGATAACCGGTGGAATATAACAACCGGTGCCTGTGATTACCGTTTGACTTGCCATACTTGTAAATATAACACCCTTTTGTAAGAACAGCTGTTAGTCAACTTCGCAAACAAATATCTTCTTAATTTAGGGCTCAAATTCAACCTATGTCCAACCAATTGCTAAAAGGAAAAAAAGGAATCATATTTGGTGCACTTGATGAACGCTCTATTGCGTGGAGAACAGCGCTTCGTTGTCAGGAAGAAGGAGCACAATTGGTTTTGACAAATGCCCCGGTTGCATTGCGAATGGGAGAGATAAATAAGTTGTCAGCCGTCTGTGGAAATGCCCCCGTAATTGGTGCAGATGTAACCAATATGGACGATCTCAAAAATCTGTTTGAGCAATCTATGCAGCATTTTGGAGGTAAGATTGATTTTGTGCTGCATTCAATTGGTATGAGTTTGAACGTGCGTAAAGGAAAGCACTACACAGAAATGAATTACGAGTGGAACGGTAAAACCTTGGATATTTCTGCCATGAGTTTACATCGGGTATTACGTACCGCCTGGGATTTAGATGCCTTGAATGAATGGGGTAGTGTGGTAGCCTTAAGTTATATAGCTGCACAACGTGTGTTTCCTGACTATAATGAGATGGCTGATGCTAAAGCATTATTGGAAAGTGTAACACGTAGCTTTGGTTATCACTATGGCGTTAAAAGAAAAGTTAGGGTGAATACTGTTTCCCAATCTCCGACTCGTACCACTGCGGGAAGTGGGGTTAAAGGCTTTGATGGATTTATGAATTATGCAGAAGCGATGAGTCCACTTGGCAATGCGGGTGCAGATGATTGCGCTAACTATTGTATCACTTTGTTTAGTGATATGACCAAGTTTGTAACCATGCAAAATTTATTCCACGATGGTGGATTTAGTTTTACTGGTGTAACGCAAACGGTAATTGAAAAAATGGAAAAGTAATTTTTCCAAGTAGGTTTAGTACTCGTCCTCGTTAAATAAGAAATCATCCTGTGTGGGGTAATCTGGCCAGATGTCCTCGATGGTTTCATAGACATCACCTTCGTCCTCCAATTCTTGGAGATTTTCTACTACCTCGATCGGAGCGCCAGATCGGATTGAATAATCAATCAACTCATCTTTTGTAGCAGGCCAAGGGGCATCTTCCAAAAACGAGGCCAACTCAAGTGTCCAAAACATAGTCCGATTTTTGCGCAAATGTAATCGGATTAGGTTATTTTCCAAATAACCATTCTACAAGATCCTGATTTGGGGGGATTTTGATAGTTTCGGGTCACAATTGTTACCCTTGTTAAAGGCTACCGGTGTTTATAAGAAATATGGGTCTGTGGAGGTGCTCCGCGGATTGGATTTGGTACTCGATAAGGGCCAGTTAGTGACCATTGTGGGTCCATCCGGGTGTGGGAAGAGTACGCTTTTACACATATTAGGAACCCTGGATAAAGCGGATCAGGGTTTGGTTGAAGTAGATGGGGTAGATCTTAGTTTACTTTCCGGGTCTGCCCTGGCTAAATTCCGAAATCAAAAAATTGGTTTTGTTTTTCAGTTTCATCACTTGCTTCCAGAGTTTACAGCCTTAGAAAATGTCAGTATCCCCGCTTGGATTGCCGGACAAAAAAAAGCAGCAGTAAAAAAAGCAGCCACTGAATTACTGGAAAAGCTGGGATTAAAAGACCGTCTTACGCATAAACCCGGTGAGTTATCTGGAGGAGAGCAACAACGGGTTGCTGTAGCAAGGGCCTTGATAAATCAACCCGCTGTAGTCCTGGCTGATGAGCCAACCGGTAACCTGGATGGTGTTCATGCCAGCGAACTACATTCCTTATTTCATTCGTTGAAAAAAGAACTCGGGCAAACTTTTTTGATTGTAACGCACAACCAGGAATTAGCGGCACAAAGTGACCGTATTCTTACTATGAAAGATGGAAAATTTGTAGGTTAACCCTTGATACGAGGTTTCCATGGAACTTCGACTGCACCTACTTGTTGACCTACAAACCTGGCCAACACAAATAAATAATCACTCAACCTATTTAGGTAGATAATTACTAAGGGCTCTACTTGAATTCCTTCGTAGCCCATACGAACACAGCATCGCTCTGTTCTTCTGCAAATACAACGTAAAACATGGAGATGAGAAACGGTAGGATGACCGGCTGGAAGAATAAAACTTTTCATTTCAGACAAAGCGGCCGTCATTCGGTCTATTTCTTTTTCAAGTAACAACACATCGTCTTGTATCAGATCAGGTAAGGCAAGTCCAGGTTCTTTTTCTGGATCGCAGGCCAAGCAGGACCCCACCGTGAATAAGCGATCCTGGATTTCGGCCAATATTTTTTTAGTGGCTGTATCCTGTATGAGATCATGGCAAAGCCCCAAATAGGAGTTTAATTCATCGACTGTTCCATAGGCCTCGATACGAAGATGTGATTTGGGAACCTTGGTTCCACCAATCAATGAAGTGGTGCCGTTATCTCCTGTTTTGGTATAAATTCTAAATGCCATTTCACTATTTCTTTAGGGAGTGCAAAAGTACTGTAACAATGGCTAGGGCCGAAGGTTCAGTTAGACCCTAAAAAAATTAAGCAGTGACGGCCGGCTTTGCAAACAAGGGGTTAAGCTTGTCAGTTTCTATCACGCCATCTCGCATACGTACGATACGTCTGGAGTGATTGGCAATATCCTCTTCGTGTGTGACAATCACAATGGTATTTCCATTTTGATAGATTTCCTCAAAAATTTCCATGATTTCACCAGAAGTGCGGCTATCCAAATTTCCCGTAGGTTCGTCTGCCAAAATAATTGAGGGATCGTTTACCAGGGCTCTGGCTATGGCCACACGCTGACACTGACCACCCGATAATTCATTGGGTCGGTGATGACTGCGATCGGTGAGTTTTACCAGCTCTAGCATTTGCATGGCCTTTTCCAATCTCTCTTTCTTTTTCATGCCTGCATAGACCAAGGGCAGGGCTACATTTTCTGCGGCTGTTAAACGGGGTAGCAAATTGAATTGCTGAAACACAAAGCCAATTTCTTTATTTCTCACAGTGGCTAGTGCATCGTCCTCCATTTGACTTACATCATTGTTGTTAAGAACGTACCGACCTGCGGTGGGCGTGTCTAAACAACCAATGATATTCATGAGTGTACTTTTTCCGGAACCGGAGGGGCCCATGAGTGCCACATATTCGTTCTTCAAAATATCCAATGACAACCCTTTTAATACAGGCAACTCGTGCTTGCCCATGAAGTAGCTTTTCTTGATTTCTTCTAAGTGAATAATGCTGGCTGCCATATGTTGTTTTTGTAACGTGGATCAAAGATAACTGATCCCTTTTGCTATCTTCGCCCTCAATGGACAAGCAGAAGCAAATTGTGATGAGCGGTATACGCCCCACAGGGTATTTGCACCTTGGAAATTATTTTGGGGCACTTCGTAATTACGTAAAAATGCAGGAGACCTATCCCTGCTTTTTTATGGTGGCGGATTTACATTCGTTGACCACACATCCTGACACAGCTACCCTTAAAGAAAATGTGCATCGTGTTTTGGCAGAGAATATTGCTTGTGGGCTTAATCCAGACCTTTTGGCGTTGTATTGCCAGAGTCATGTTCCTGAAACGGCTGAGCTTTATCTCTATTTGAATATGTTGGCCTATAAGGGCGAACTTGAAAAAACGGTTACATTCAAAGACAAAGCTCGGTTGCACCCAGAAAATGTAAATGCAGGGTTGCTAACGTATCCCGTTTTACAAACTGCTGATATTATTCTTCACAGGGCTTCCTTGGTTCCTGTTGGAAAAGACCAGGAGCAACATCTGGAGATGGCCAGAAACTTTGTCCAACGATTCAACCATCGATATGGCGAAGTATTTCCGGAGCCAAAGGCATTTAATTTTGGCAGTGAGTTGGTAAAAGTGCCTAGCTTGAATGGCACTGGTAAGATGAGTAAAAGCGAAAATAACCTGGCCACTTTGTATTTGGCTGATGACGATGATACGATTCGTAAAAAAGTCATGAAAGCAAAAACCGATGCGGGCCCCACCGCACCTAATACGCCAAAGCCTGATTATATCGAGAATCTTTTTTTATTAATGCAATTGGTAAGCGAATCTGCCACCATTCATTCATTCGAAGAGGCTTATCGGGGCTGCACCATTCGGTATGGCGATATGAAGAAGCAATTGGCTGAGGAACTGATTCAATTCATAGCTCCTATCAGAGATAAGGCAGCCCAGTTGCAAAAGGATAAAAGCTATTTAGAAAAAATCATGAAGCAAGGTGCTGAAAAGGCTCGTGCCAGTGCCACCACTACCATGGCGATGGTAAGAAAAGCAATGGGGCTCAACTATTATTGATTTTTCCTACTTTTAACCCCACCTAAAAATTGGCTTCGGCCCCTCGGCATGGCAAAGGCAAAGAAACCCAAACATATTGCAATAGCTGGTAACATTGGAGCGGGTAAAACAACCCTCACGGAGTTACTGAGTAAACATTACAAATGGATTCCCCATTTTGAAGATGTAGATCACAACCCCTACCTCATGGATTTTTATGAGGACATGCCACGTTGGAGTTTCAATTTGCAAGTATACTTTTTGAATAGCAGGCTGAAGCAGTTGGTGGAAATTCAACAAGGAACTGAAACCGTTATTCAAGATCGTACCATCTATGAGGATGCCAACATCTTTGCTCCCAATTTGCATGAGATGGGGCTGATGAGTAAGCGTGATTTTGATAATTATTACAATTTTTTTCAAACGCTAAAAACCCTGGTGCAGCCCCCTGACCTGTTGATTTATTTACAGGCTTCTGTGCCAACATTAGTTGGGCAAATACAAAAAAGAGGACGCGATTACGAGGAGAACATACGGTTGGACTATTTAAAAAAGTTGAATGAGTTTTACAACAAGTGGATTGCTAACTATAAAGAAGGTAAGCTCTTGGTAATAGATGTAGATAAGATCAAGTTTGCTGAACGTGAGGAAGATTTAGGAGAAATTATCAGCAAAGTGGATAGTGCGCTTTACGGCTTGTTCTAGCGCTTATAGTAGTTTTTTTTGCTGGCAAAAGCGCTTTTCTGTCTTGATTAATTTTTTGTAATGAAATATCATCCACTCAATCCGGCTTTATTTACGGAGAACAGACAACGATTTGCTAAAGCGCTCCCTTCTCGGACACTGGCCATTTTTGTTAGCAATGACGCCTTTCCTTCCAATGGAGATGCACTGCATCCATTCAAGCAAAATAGTGATCTATACTGGCTTTCTGGTATTGAGCAGGAAGAAACCATGGTGATATTGTTTCCGGATAATCCAGATCCAAAATTTCGTGAGGTGTTGGTGCTTGTTCGTCCTAATGAATTAAAAGAAAAATGGGATGGCAGACAATTACGTATTAAAGAGGCCCAAGCCATTAGTGGGATTCAAACGATTGTATGGTTGGATAGCTTCGATGCCTTGTTACAAACCTGGGTGCATTTGGCAGATACCATTTGTTTGGATAGTAATGAGAATGATCGTAAGGCTAGTTTAATCAGAACGCGTGAATATCGTTTCATTGAGGAAATGAAGCAGCGTTACCCCTTACATCAGTATGCTCGCGCTGCAAAAATTATGCGTGAATTGCGCGCTATCAAAACACCACTGGAGGTAGCGGTACTTGAAAAAGCCATACATATTACTGAGCAAACTTTCCGACACTTACTTGGATTTGTAAAGCCAGGTGTGATGGAATATCAGATTGAAGCGGAGATCTGGCATACCTTTTTAAACCAACGTGCCACCGGACCTGCTTATCATAGTATTATTGCCAGTGGTGATCGTGCAAGAACCTTACACTATATAGACAATAACCAAGCCTGTAAAGCCGGAGAATTATTATTGATGGATTTTGGTGCTGAGTATGGGGGATATTGTGCAGATCTTACTCGAACAATTCCAGTGAGTGGAAAATTTACCCGTCGTCAAAAAAATGTATATAATGCTTGTTTGCATTTGCATAATTATGCAAAGAGTATTTTAAGGCCGGGGATTTCTATTGTTAAGTATACAGATAAAATTGGAGAGGAGGCTACGCAGCAATTTTTAAAACTAGGGTTATTAAGAAAGGCTGAAGTAAAAAATGAAGACCCCGAGAATAGAGCCTATCGCAAGTATCTCTATCATGGTATTTCTCATCACCTGGGTATTGATGTGCATGACCTGGGAACGCGAACAGAACCTATTAAAGCGGGCATGGTGTTTACTATAGAGCCGGGCATTTACATTGAAGAAGAGCAAATGGGAGTTAGAATTGAAAATAATGTTTGGATAACCAAGTCAGGCAATAAGGATTTGATGAAAAATATTCCAATTGAGGCTGATGAAATTGAAGCGTTGATGAAAAAATGAGTATGGTAAAGCAAATTCCTAATCTATTTACGCTGTTGAATCTTGTTTTTGGATGTATGGCTTGCGTGGCTGCCTTGCAACCTGGCATCATCATGACGGCGGATAATAATGGACAACTTTATTATGATGTTCCCGAGCAGATTTGGCTGGCCTCTGTTTTTATCTTGGCCGGTGCTGTTGTTGATTATGCAGACGGACTGTTGGCACGATTGCTTAAAGCAAGTTCTGCATTGGGTCGTGAATTAGATTCACTTTCAGATGTAGTAAGTTTTGGAGTTGCTCCTTCCTTGATATTGTATCAATTTTTAAGATTGTCCTGGGCACAAGGAGAGCAGGGCTTAGATCAATCTGTTGTAGTGTTGTGGCCAGCTTTTTTAGTACCTGCAGCTGCGGCTTGGCGTTTGGCAAGATTTAACGTACATCAAACAACCAATCCCACTTCCTATTTTAAGGGCTTGCCGGTGCCTGCTGCCGGTCTTTTTGTGGCTTCACTTCCACTTGTTTACTGGCAGACAAACCAAGCATGGGTTCCTGCTTTATTACTCAATTCATTTTTCTTATATAGTGTGATTTTGGTTTTATCCGGACTAATGCTATCTCAGCGCCCCCTCCTTTCTTTTAAGTTTAATTCATTTGCCTGGAAGGAAAACAAGCTCCGATATGGCGTTTTAGGAATAGCAGTGATACTGCTTTTGCTTTTACAATGGCTGGCTATTCCCCTCATCATAATGATCTATGTTCTCTTATCTTTGTTTTTCAAAAAGCATTTTGCATGAGTTATATAGCTGAAATTAAAGTGATGCCACACAAAGAACTCTTGGATCCGCAGGGAAAGGCGGTCCTGGGGGGTCTATCTAACTTGGGATTGGCAGGTGTTGGGGATGTACGCGTGGGAAAGAATATAACCTTGCAAATAGAAGCTATATCAGCGGATGCTGCTGAAGCAATTGCCCGTGAAGCTGCACAGAAATTACTGGCTAATCCAGTCATGGAATATTTTGAAGTGCACTGTCAAAAAGCCTGATTCAATTTAAAACCCGCGCGTGACGGTTATCGAGCATACAGAATCTGGTCCGTCTAATTTATCTCCCACTACGGCTTTGTATTTGGTGCCCACTCCCATTGGTAATTTACGTGACATAACCCTGCGTGCAATAGATGTTTTGCAGGCAGTTGATGTGATATTGGCGGAGGATACCCGCACCAGTGCTGTGCTACTACAGCATTACAATATTCAGAAACCCGTTAGTCCTTATCATCAGCACAACGAGCATAAAGTGCTGCAGCACCTGGTTGATCAGCTCAAAAATGGAAAGCGAATGGCATTGATCACTGATGCCGGTACACCCGGTATATCTGATCCTGCCTTTTTATTAGTAAGGGCCTGTGTACAAGCAGGTGTTCAAGTGGAAACCTTGCCAGGGGCCACTGCTTTTGTACCTGCGCTAGTGAATAGTGGAATTCCTTCCACCCGATTTTGTTTTGAAGGATTTCTACCGCTCAAGAAAGGTCGGCAAACCTTGCTAAAGGCACTGGCCGAGGAAGAACGCACTATTATCCTTTATGAATCACCACAACGATTGATCAAAACATTGGAAGAATGCTGTTCATATTTTGGAGAGGACAGGCGCTGTAGTGTAAGTAGAGAATTATCTAAACGATTTGAAGAAAATTTTAGAGGAAGTATACGCGATTGTATCACTCATTTTTCTGCTGGAACCATCAAAGGCGAATTAGTGATTGTACTTGCGGGAAAATCTTAATGCATAAAACTATTCAAGATGAAACGACTATTGAGTACACTGGTATTTGTAAACTGCACTTTTTTTGCATTTGCACAAACCGGGGCTTGGCAGCAGCGTGTTAATTATAAGATGGAGGTGGATATGGATGTAAACACCAACCGTTTTACAGGTACGCAGCGGCTAGATTATTGGAACAATTCTCCAGATACGCTTCGGCGCGTATTTTTTCATCTTTATTTTAATGCCTTTCGTCCGGGTAGTATGATGGATACCCGAAGTCGCCGTCAGGGAACTATTCAGGTGGGTCGTGGTGCGGACTGGGATGGTCGTGTGAAAGATCGCATCATTAATCTTAAGCCTGAGGAGTATGGTGAGCAAACGGTGAAAATCCTTAAAATGAACGGACGGGTGCAGCAATTGAAAGAACAGGAAACAATTTTGGAAGTTGTATTAGATAGCCCGATTCTTCCTAAGAGTAAAGTAGTTTTCGATTTGCAATTTGAAGGTCAGGTGCCCTTGCAAATTAGACGAAGTGGCCGGGATAATCCCAGCTCAAAAGTTCGTTATTCAATGAGTCAGTGGTATCCTAAGATTTGTGCCTATGATGAAGATGGTTGGCATCCGACTCCGTATGTGGGGAGAGAATTTTATGGGGTATGGGGGAACTTTGATGTAAAAATTAATATTGATAAAAAATATATACTCGGAGGCACCGGCTATTTACAGAATCCTCAACAAATTGGGTACGGCTATGAGTTGCCTGGACAAAAAGTTAGTAGACCTGCGGGTGAAAAATTGACCTGGCATTTTGTAGCTCCACAAGTACATGACTTTATGTGGGCAGCTGATCCGGATTACATTCATCGGACATTAAAAATTCGGGATAGCATACCTCCCACAAAAACTTCTCCGGCAATACCTGCCTTAACGCTTCACTTATTGTATAAGCCAACGAATGAAAAGGCGGCAACCTGGGAGAAAATTTTACCAGATGCGGCGCGTGCATTGCCATTTATTGAAAAGCATTTTGGTCTCTATCCTTATAAACAATATTCTTTTATTCATGGGGGAGATGGCGGTATGGAATATCCGATGTCAACTTTATTAATTGGTCCAGGTGCTTGGTTGCATGAATGGATGCACAACTGGTATCAAGGCCTCTTGGCCACTAATGAGTCACTCTATGCTTGGATGGATGAGGGGTTCACCACATTTGCGGAAGATCGGATCAGTGCATTTCTAGAAAATGATACATCATTTGCTCATTCAGGCTCCTATCGTGGCTATTTGAGTTTGGCCAAGAGTGGTCGTGAGGAACCGCTCACCACGCATGCGGATCATTTCAACACGAATGCTGCATACGGGGCTGCTGCTTATTCAAAAGGAGCCGTATTCATGGAGCAGCTGGGGTACATTACCGGTGCTGCGGTGCGTGATCAAATTTTATTGGACTATTATGATAAATGGAAATTCAAACATCCTACTGTGCATGATTTGATTCGTTTGTCCGAAAAACGAAGTGGATTGAAATTGGATTGGTACAAAGAATATTGGGTTAATTCTATTAAAACCATTGACTATGCTATTGACAGCCTATGGGAAGAAAAGGGGTTAACGCAAGTCCGACTGAAACGAGTGGGTTTGATGCCCATGCCTATTGATCTGGAGTTGACATTTGCAGATGGCTCAAAGGAACTACATTATATACCGCTTGATCTTCAATATGGACAAAAGCCCATGGAGGATGCAGGTAGTACCCGTGTTGTATATCCGGCCTGGAAATGGACAAGTGGGACATATACCATTACAACTGCTAGAAAAATAACCACCTTGCAAGTTGTGGAAATTGATCCCTCACAGCGTTTAGCCGATATCGATCGAAAAAATAATCAGCTTAAATTGAATTGGACGCAACCTGGTACTTTATCGGTCCAGTAAACTAGCGAGGCACGTAGAGTAAAAATTTCTCTTCGAAAAACGGCAGTGGAAATAGTTGTGTCAGGGGTAATTGCTTGGGCTTAGTTCCGCTGGCTTGTATCTCTGCTGCCAAATCACCGCCTTTTAAACAGAGTAAACCGGGTGCTAATTCATTTCCTGCAACGCGGTGTTTGGTTTGAAGAAGTGGCTTACTCCAACCCCATAGCTCATTTAGGGGAGCTACCGCTCTGGAAACAGCAAAGTCAAATTTTCTATTTTTAATTTCTTCTGCACGGGTATGTTGGGTGGTGAGATTTGTAAGGCCAATGGTGTTGGCTATGGCTTCAACTACTTTTAGTTTTTTTGCGATGCTATCCACTAAGTGAAAGGATACTTCAGGGAAAAATATGGCAAGGGGTAGTCCGGGAAAACCGCCACCTGTGCCAATATCGATCACCGTACTGCCGTTTGCAAAATTCCCAACAGCAGCAATACTGAGTGAGTGTAATACATGTCTTTCATAAAGTGAATCGATATCCTTACGAGAGATGACATTGATTTTTTCATTCCAATCTTTGTATAATGGTCCCAGTTGTTCAAGTTGTGCAAGTTGCGTGGGACTGAATTCAGTGAAATACTGTTGAAGTAGTGCTACGCCAGTATGTGTTGCATCAGGAGCGGGGCTCATTTCAATTCCAGTTTTTTGTTGGCCTTCTCCATAATGCAGGAAAGAAAAGCAGGTAATAGAAAAACATCCACATATCCAGGAATATAAACCAAGGCCAGAGGTCTTTCTCATCTAGCTTTTTCATTGCATTATAAAGAATAACCGCCTGTGGAAGCAATTTTAAAACTGCAATACCCGCTACCCACTGCCAACTACAAAAGGCAAGTGCCATCCCCAATAATGGATAAAATAAAAATTGAGAAATAAAGTAGAGCCCTAGTAGAAACTTGTGGAGCAGCTTATAATATTTAGCCGTTGTGTAGTGGCGAGACTTTTGGTTAAGCCAACTACCCCAAGTGGTTTTTGGAACAGATCTTGTGATAGCTTCCCGGTCAATTACTACAGCTGTATTAAACTTATTAGCTAATTTATTCACAAATAAATCATCATCCCCACTGGGAATATGGTTAATAGATGAAAAGCCTTTGTTACGTAAAAAAAGGTCTTTTCGATAAGAAAGGTTGCGTCCTACTCCCATATAAGGAATGCCAGCTAAGGCATAAGAAAGGTATTGCAGTGCTGTGTGAAAGGTTTCAAATCGAATTAACTTATTGAGTAGTCCCTTTCTTCGGTGATAACCTCCGTAGCCCAATACAATCTCAGTATTTTCTCCATAGGCTTCTTGCATTTTTTGAATCCAATGTTCACTGGAAGGGACACAGTCAGCGTCGGTGAGTAGGAGTATCTCATGATTGGCTTCTCTGATTCCAATGGAGAGCGGATATTTTTTTCCAGCAATTAATTTGGCTTCCTGCGTGAGTTCAACAATTTGCAGATTTTTAAAAGTTCGTTTTAATTCCTGTAAAATAAATTTTGAATCATCAACAGAATTGTCATTGACTACCACTACTTCCTTACTACTCGGATATTGCTGTACTAATACACCAGGCAGATTGCGTGCCAGATTTTCGTCTTCATCCCTGGCACAAATTACTACCGATACTGGGTGTTGGCGTTGCGTGGGTTTTTCTTTCTTTTTAAAAAATGCCAGCTGACTAAAAAGCCAGGTGTAGTAGAATAATTGAATCAGGGCGGCGGCCGAAAACGCGTAGAAAAGCAAATCTCTCCAGTCGATCATCAACATAGCGGCGAAGATAATAAGATACTTGTATCTTGCGCGAACAATGGCGGCCTTACAATTCACATTGGAAAAAACGGATACGGGTTCAAATGCCCGGGCGGGACTTATTAAAACTGATCATGGTACCATTACTACCCCCATTTTTATGCCCGTTGGCACGGTGGGAAGTGTGAAAGCCGTATCACAACAGCAACTTCGTGAATCTGTACAGGTTCAAATTATTTTAGGTAATACGTATCATCTTTACCTCCGTCCTGGAATGAATGTTTTAGAGGCTGCTGGTGGATTGCATCAGTTTATGGGGTGGGATAGGCCAATCCTTACGGATAGTGGCGGTTATCAGGTTTTTTCCTTGTCGGGAACGCGTAAGATCAATGAAGAGGGCGTTACATTTCAATCTCATATTGATGGAGGTAAACATTTATTTACGCCTGAGTCAGTGATGGATATTCAACGAAGTATTGGTGCTGATATCATAATGGCTTTTGACGAGTGTCCTCCTGGAGATTGTGATTTTCAGTATGCAAAAAAATCAATGGAGCTAACACATCGTTGGCTGAATCGTTGTTTCAAACGATTTGAAGAGACAGCTCCCCGTTATGGATATACACAAAATTTATTTCCCATTGTTCAAGGAGCTTCCTTCAAAGAACTTCGAAAACAATCCTGTGAATATAGCATGGCAAAGGAGGCGGTTGGGCATGCTATTGGTGGATTGAGTGTGGGAGAACCTGAAGCCGTGTTATACGATATCTGTGGGTGGTGCTGTGAACATTTACCTGCGCAAAAACCGCGGTACCTCATGGGCGTTGGCACTCCCTGGAATATTTTGGAGTGTATCAGTCTGGGAGTTGATATGTTTGATTGTGTTATGCCTACTCGGAATGGAAGAAACGCGATGCTCTTTACAACCCAAGGGATTGTTAATGTTGACAATAAAAAATGGGAGACCGATTTTTCACCACTGGATACGGGTATTGATTCGCCCATTAGCGAATACTATAGCAAAGCGTATCTCCGCCACTTAATTAAATCAAAAGAATTTTTAGGATACACGATTGCCAGTATCCATAATCTTGCTTTTTACCGATGGCTGGTTACTGAGGCAAGACGAAGAATTCTTGCTGGAGACTTTATTCAATGGAAAAAGGAAATGGTAGTCAAACTTCAACAACGTTGCTGATTTCTTTACCTACTTTTGATTATGCAGCAGCTTGATCGGTATATTCTTAAAAAGTTTCTGGTGACGTTTGTATTCTGCATGCTGTTATTCACAGCCGTGGCTGTAGCGGTGGATATTAGCGAAAAGACAGATGATTTTGTTCAATCAGGGCTAAGCTCCCGACAACTTTTTGATCAATACTACATTGGTTTTATACCACATATCTGGAGTCTGCTTTTTCCTCTTTTTGTTTTTATTGCTGTCATTTTCTTTACATCAAAAATGGCAACACAATCTGAAATCATTGCCATTTTATCTAGTGGAACCAGTTATAATCGGTTTTTAAGACCCTACTTTATAGGAGGATTTTTATTGGCCATGTTGTGGTGGGTGGGTAATAGGTATTGGATTCCCAAAGCCAATATAATTAGAGGACAGTTTCAATCCACCTATCTTGATCGGAATGATCCCTCAAAGTATGTAACCTATACCAATTGTATAAATTGTTTTTACCTGCGCGTTGACACTAATGCCTTTGTGGGAATTAGAGATTATGATACGGTGAGTAAAAGCGCCAGAGGTCTTTTTTTAGAACGAACCAAAAACGGCCAATTAGTATATAACCTTCGAGCTGAAAACATGATGTGGGATACCTTGACCAATCGATGGAAATTATACAAGGCTACTGAAAGACATCTTGATTCCGTAGGTGAACGAGTTCGTTTTTACGACACCTTGTTACTTCAACTACATTTAAATCCGGCAGAATTGCGTAGGGACGAATATCTCAAGGATAAACTTAGTACACCTGAATTGGTGGCGCATATTCGCAGAGAGGAATTAAGAGGAACTGAAGGACTGGATACCTTGAAAGTGGAACGCTACAAACGTACTGCTGGTGCTTTTAGCGTAGTCCTGTTAACATTGATTGGGGTAACCATTGCCAGCCGGAAAACTCGTGGCGGTAGTGGGATGCACCTTGCTTTAGGTATTATTATCGCTTCACTTTTTATCATGTCTGACCGCTTTTCTACCGTGTTTGCCGTAAAGGGAAACCTGCATCCGTTGCTGGCAGCCTGGTTGCCCAACCTGGTTTTTTCCCTGGTGGCCTTGCGGCTTTATCGCACGACCCCCAAATAGAGAATCTTTTGCTTTTTATAACAGGGTTAATTTTTGTCCGGCACCTGCCCTGACGTAACTTTAAGCATCTCATTTTCACGTTTAAATAAGGCTGCTATATGGGTATCATGAAGGACAGATTTTTAGAGAAGTCAACTACGTTGTCTGCTGAAATCAAGGAAATACTTAAAGAGCACGGCAATAAAGTAGTTGGAGAAGTGACACTTTCTCAGGTATACCAGGGTATGCGTGGTATCACTGGGCTTGTGACTGAAACCTCATTGCTGGATGCACAAGAGGGAATTCGTTTCCGGGGATATTCCATCCCTGAGTTACAAGCTAAATTACCAAAGGCACCTGGGGGTAGTGAGCCCTTACCAGAAGGACTATTTTATTTAATGATGATTGGCGAATTGCCAACCGAGGAGGACGCCAATCATGTGACTAATGTGTTGCAACGCCGTAGCCATGTTCCATCACACGTCTTTGAAGCCATTGATGCATTGCCGCTTAATACACATCCGATGACCATGTTTGTGGTAGGGGTGATGGCACTTCAAACAGAAAACTATTTTCAGAAAAGATATTCCGAAGGGATTAATAAAAAAGATTATTGGTTGCCCGTATTCGATGATAGTATTGTACTGCTCTCTCGCTTGCCTCGTATTGCAGCTTATATCTATCGTAGAAAATATAAAAATGGAGATCATATTCAACCAAATGGTCTCCTAGATTGGGCTGGTAATTTTGCACACATGCTCGGATACGGGGATGAGAGTTTCAAAGAACTCATGCGCTTATACATGACCATTCATGCAGACCATGAAGGCGGAAATGTGTCAGCACATACTACACACTTGGTGGGTTCTGCGTTGAGTGACCCCTATTTAGCGTATGCAGCTGGAATGAATGGATTGGCAGGGCCTCTACATGGACTGGCTAATCAGGAGGTGGTCAAATGGATTTTTGAGATGCAAAAAGAGTTGAATACAGATGCACCAACCAAAGAGCAAATTGTTGACTATGTAAAAAGTACGCTTAACTCCGGTAAAGTGGTGCCAGGTTATGGACATGCTGTATTACGTAAAACAGATCCTCGATTCACTGCACAAATGGAATTTGGCAAAAAGCATATGCCTGATGATAAATTGGTAAATACTGTTTGGAATATTTATGAAGTAGTGCCACCCATTTTACAACAGCTAGGTAAAATAAAAAATCCATGGCCTAATGTGGATGCACATAGTGGCGCCTTATTAGTTCATTATGGTATGGTGGAGTACGAATTTTACACCGTGTTATTTGCAGTAAGTCGTGCCTTAGGAGTATTAGCCAGTTTGTGTTGGGATCGTGCATTGGGCTTCTCCATCGAGCGTCCTAAATCTATCACTACCGATGCAGTCAAGAAATGGCTGGATGGTAAGGAGCAGATCTGGGGAGAATAAGGAATATCGGTATATTTGCCGCCCTCGGGGAATTAGCTCAGTTGGCTAGAGCGCTTGCATGGCATGCAAGAGGTCACCGGTTCGACTCCGGTATTCTCCACTACTATTTTCACACCTATTATGAGTGTTTTAAATCAATTAGCTGAGTATTTGTATTTGCGAAAGAAAGATCCTTCCCGACCTAAGTCTGCTTGGATAGGATATATGCACGGGATCAATCGTATCAGCCTTTTTATTTTTCTGCTTTGCCTGGTTATCCTGGCTATCAAGCTTATTTTTTAGCTAATGCATGAATGGATTGGGCTGCTTTTTTTGAAGCAGGTTCTTCTTGTTGTAATAGCCTGCGCAATTTTCCATAACCTTCGAGTATCGCATGTCGAGCCGCAGTGGGGGCAAGAATTTTTTCCAGCGAAGCAGTGAGTGCTGGAACGGTGAGTTTGTATTGAATCAATTCTTCCACTAATGGCTGATCCAATATTAAATTTACCAAGGAGATGTACTTTATCTTAATTACACGTTTACCAATTTCGAAGGATATAGCGGAACCTTTATAGCAAACTACTTGTGGTATTTGCAGTAATGCCGTTTCCAGGGTGGCGGTTCCTGAAGTGACCAATGCAGCCTGTGATTGACGTAATAAATCATATGTTTTTCCAGCAATGAATAATACGTTTGGGTATTGTTGTTCCCAATTAGTGTAAAATGTTTCGGGAAGTCCGGGAGCTTTAGCCACCACAAATTGGTAGTCTTTGAAATGGCTACTCACTTTCAGCATAAGCGGAAGTTTTTGCGTGATTTCTTGTTTTCTACTTCCAGGCAGCAGCGCTACAATTGGTTGTGAGGTTGGTAGTTGAGTAGGGGGGTGTTGTTGGGCTTGATCGATTGCCTCTAGTAAAGGATGGCCAACGTATTCAATTTTCCAGTTCCAACGGTTGAGAAAATACTCTTTTTCAAAGGGTAGAATAGCCATCAAGTGATCAATACAGGACTTCATTTTTTTTACGCGGCCTTCTTTCCAGGCCCAAACCTGTGGCGAAATATAGTAGGCAATTTTATAGCCCTTCTTTTTTGCCCATGGCGCAATAGTTAAATTAAATCCAGGATAATCAATCAGCACCAATACATCGGGCTGGAACGTTTGGATATCTTTTTTACAAAATTGAATATTTCGAAAAATTGCAGGTAGATTTTTCACTACCTCTGCAAATCCCATGAATGCTAATTCTCTATAATGTTTTACAATAGTGGCTCCTGCTTGCTGCATCTCTGGGCCTCCCCAGGCTTGGATGATTGCTGCTGTATCTAATGCTCGAATTGCTTTTATTAATCTGCCTCCATGTAGGTCACCTGAGGCTTCTCCGGCTATGATATAATAGCGCATGCGATTAATTAAACAGCTTTAGCAATAAAATCCCAATTCCATAAAAAATAGTGATGATAAAAATACCTTTTGCAGTTTGGTCTCGCTGCGTGTTCACATAAAAAGTAAAAAGAATGGCATTGACCAGCAAGCTAAGCGAACCAACAGAAGTCAATAATCTATTTTCATGGAAAAAGGAATCTAAAAACTCCAGCAGCGTAAACGAAGGATATAAGTAATAATAAAGAAAAAGAAGTCCTAACAGGGGGCCTACAAAACCCAATACCAATCCAAGCTTTAAATTGTCTTTTGTAAAAATCATTTTTTCCAGGTTGCCTTTAATTGTTTAAGATAAACGGAATGCGTCAAATCATATTGCACAGGTACCACACTGATAAAGTTGTTGGCTAATGCCCATACGTCCGTGTCTTTTCCTTTGTCAAAATTCTGGAATTCACCCGTAAGCCAATAGTATTGACGACCATGCGGATCATTTCGCTGCACATAGTTCTCCTGGTACTTTGCATAAGCTTGTCTGCATAGTTTAATTCCTTTCAATAATTCTAAGGCCTTGGCAGGTATGTTCACGTTGAGTACGGTATGCTTTCCCAATTTAGTTTTTAGCATCAACTCAACCACTTGTCTAGCGTAGTAGCGTGCTCCGGAGAAATCAGCTTCAATGCTATAATCTAACAGTGAAAATCCTGCCGAAGGGATGTCTTCTATAGCCGCCTCTACAGCAGCGGACATGGTACCGGAGTAGATTACATTTATACTATGGTTGGCCCCGTGGTTGATTCCGCTTACACAGAGATCTGGTTTTCGATGGAGCACTTTATCTACTGCCAGCTTCACACAATCTACAGGTGTTCCTGAACAAGAATATGATTCAATGCCTTCAAAATGATGCGTTTTATGCAAACGCAGCGGTTCACCAATAGTTATGGCATGTCCCATACCCGACTGCGGTTTGTCGGGTGCAACTACTACAATTTTTCCAATGTCTTTTACTGCTTCCACCAGATTGCGTATTCCGGGCGCACTTATGCCATCATCATTGGTGATCAGGATGATAGGCTTTTCTTTTCCAGTTACTTTGGCCGTTTTGTTTCTGGTACGGGGGCTTGACTTTTTTGTTGACATAACGATGTAAAACTCCCCTTTTTTTGGGCGCAGACCAAGATGGGGACTAAAAAATTTGGAAAATCTAAAAATATTAGTAATTTGCAACTAAATAAATTAGAGTCACATGTCCTACTCAAATCAAAATCTAAAGTATCTCCGCAAACAGCGGGGCTGGACACAAGAGGAGTTTGCCACCAAGCTTAATATCAAAAGATCCCTGTTAGGCGCTTATGAAGAGGAAAGGGCTGAACCTCGTTATGAGGTGTTGGAAGCTGTTTGTGATTTATTTAAGTTGACCATGGATGATTTGCTCCGGAAAGATCTGAGTGATCAAAAGGCTAGCTACTTGAGTCAACGCAGAGCAATTAAGATGGCCTCAGGTCCTGCTGAAATCCCTTTTGTTCCCATTAAAGCAGCTGCAGGATACTTGGCTGGATATGCCGATCCTGAATTCATAGATGAATTAAACACCTTCACCCTTCCCATGTTGACAGGAGGAAATTTCAGGGCTTTTGAAATTATTGGAGATTCAATGTTGCCGACTCCCAGCGGTTCAGTAATTGTAGGAGAAAAGGTGAATGACCTGGAGGCAGTGAAAAATGATACGCCCTGTATAGTAGTCTCTCGCAATGAAGGAATCGTGTATAAACGCATTCAGAAGAATGGTAAGCAGAAAGATAAACTCACACTGGTAAGTGATAATCCTGTGTTTCACCCGTACACCGTGAATACGGAGGAAGTGATTGAAATGTGGCAAGCACAGGTAGTTATATCCAAGGCAAATTCACAACATCGGTGGGATATGAATCAACTTGCTAATGTGGTTTCAGATCTACAGCAACAAGTTTCCAGTTTACAGAAAAAAATGAACTAGCAATTAATAGGTAATCAGGAAATCAGTTTACGTATTCCATCCTGCCATTTGAGGAAGAAAAGTTTCTTATTCTCAAAATAGTCTAGCTGTTTTTCTTTTCCTATAACAGGTTTGAGTTCCATTTCTCTAAACAACTCAAATTCGTTGGAATCTAATTGCGTAGCAATATTGTTCCCGTATTTGAGAAGAAGATTAGCGTATTTCCAAACAGCTTCGTAACCACGTAGCACCATATCGCTTGGTCGAGCGTAGAGCGTGGTGGCAAAAAATTGCTGTACCTGCTGACTGACTGAATCAGTGCGAGAATTATAGTAGGGTGTACAGTAGGTAATATCAATGCCTCTGTATTCAAGTCTTGAAAAATCTTTACTGTCATCCCAGGTTGGTAACCCAAATAAACTGACTTTATATCGTTGCTTGGAAACGGTGGCCAATTGCGCGGCTAGTCGCTTTCCAAAATTTTCATCTAAAGTGCCAGCTACACAGATAGTAGATTTGGTGGTATCCAATTTGGCGCTAAGGTGATTTACGGAAAAACTATCTGGTAAATCTACATAGGTCCATTTGATAATTTTTTTTGCTTGATTATTTTCCTCCCAATGACTACGAATCCGATCCTCCAATCCTCCCTTTTTACGGAAAACCACCACTTGTTGTTTGGTGTATTTAGATTGGATATGATCTGCAAGGGCTACACATTGCGTGCGAAGGGTGGAATTGAGTAACACTAAAAATGGATTTCCAGTGATGCCGGCATCGTTTGGAAGATTCACATTAATCACGGGTATATTTTTCTTTAATCCATAGGTTGCAATAATTCTAAGCTCCGTTGCATTGCAATGTGTCAGAATAAGATCCAGGGGTGGACCCGCCAGTTTTTCAAGTTGTGTTTGAATGTTTTCCTTTGCGGCACGTGTATCTAGTACTACTAATTGAATGGGCGCTCTTTTTTTATTGAGCGAGTCTAAGGCAAGTAACGCTCCTTCATAAAATTCTAAACCGGGTAATAAATATTTGGGAAAAGTTTTTGGTGGAAACTTGAAATTGTTTTTTTGATCAATGGCGGAGTCAAGTAATAAAGGTAAAAGAAGGCCTATGCGAACTGATTTTTTTGGCACATTGTTTTGTGCAATCAGTGGCTGTGAAAAAAGAATGCATGTAAATAACAGCATCCAAAAAATACGAAAGCCTTTCATGTCATTCAATGTAAATTACTCCCACTCAATGGTAGCGGGTGGTTTACTGCTGATATCATATACAACCCGGTTGATCCCCTTTACGTGATTGATGATTTCATTAGAAACATACGCTAAAAATTCGTAGGGTAGGTGTGCCCAATCCGCTGTCATTCCATCTACACTGGTTACGGCTCTGAGTGCCACGGTATATTCATACGTTCGCTCGTCACCCATTACCCCTACACTTTTTACGGGGAGTAACATTACACCTGCCTGCCAAACTGAATCATACAAGCTCTTATCTCTTAATGCTTGAATAAATACATGGTCCGCAGCTTGTAACAATTGCACACGTGCTGCATTTACCTCACCTATAATTCGAATAGCTAATCCCGGCCCAGGAAAAGGGTGTCGGTGGATCATTGCTGGGGGAATACCTAATTCTAATCCAATTTTTCTTACTTCATCCTTGAATAACAAACGGAGTGGCTCAACTAATTCAAGATGTAGATGTTCGGGGAGTCCGCCTACATTATGGTGTGATTTGATGGTAACAGAGGGGCCGTGAACAGAAACACTTTCTATTACGTCAGGGTAAATAGTACCCTGCCCTAATAATTCAATATTTTTTAATTGTGCAGCTTCTTCTTGGAAAATATCGATGAATAGAGAGCCGATTGCTTTTCGTTTTGCCTCAGGATCCGTTTTGCCTGCTAAGTTTTGGTAAAAGCGTTCGCTGGCATCAACTCCTTTGACTGGTAATCCAATTTCCTGATACGTTTTTAATACTGCATTGAACTCGTCTTTTCTTAATACTCCATTGTCAACAAATATTCCTGTTAACTGATCGCCAATGGCACGGTGTATTAGCGTGGCCGCTACTGTTGAGTCTACGCCACCACTTAGTGCCATTATGACGCGTCTATTTCCAATTTGACTGCGTAATGCATGCACGGTGTCTGTTATAAAATGTGCAGGAGTCCAATCTTGTTTGCATCCACAGATTTCCAACAAAAAGTTTTTTAAGAATGTTTTTCCTTGCGAAGAGTGGTATACCTCAGGATGGAATTGTACTCCATATAACGATTGTCCGTCAGCTTGTTTTTTAAAGGCTGCTACAGGAATACTATCTGTATCAGCGAGCAATGCATAACCCGTGGGAAGTGTTTTGATTGAATCGCTATGACTCATCCAAACTTGGGATTGTGTGTCCATCCCTTTGAAAATAGGGTCCTCTTTTTTTCTTCTTAATTGGGCACGTCCATATTCTCGCTTATTGCTTTTGGCAACGATTCCACCAAAACATTTTGCCGTAAGCTGGGCTCCATAACAAATTCCTAGCACGGGGACATGGGCATTTAGCGCAGCTATATCTATTACTGGAGCTTTTTCATCGTTTACAGATGCGGGTGAGCCAGAAAGAATAATTCCTTTTAGCGTTGGCTCAATTTGCACAGCGTGATGATAGGGTATTATCTCGCAGTAAACATTTGCTTCGCGTACAGCCCGTGCAATCAACTGCGTATACTGTGATCCAAAATCCAGGATCAGAATTTTTTCGGTCATTTCAGTACGAAGGTAACAAAAAATAGTCCGGTCATTTAGACCGGACTATAGGAGTAAATTGAATCGACGGATCAACCGTCAATGATTTAGAAGTCTCCGTTGTTGAAGCTGTCGCGATTGTAGTCGCCACCGCCACGGTTACCGCGATAGCCACCGCCACCGCCGCCGCTGAAGCTGCGCTTCTTGAAGCCACCACCGCCACCACTGCCTTCAGGCTTTGGACGGCTTTCGTTCACAACCACATTACGGCCATCCACTGCTGTTCCGTTAAGAGCAGCAATAGCAGCTTGAGCTTGATCATCATTTGGCATTTCCACGAAACCGAAGCCTTTGCTACGACCAGTGAATTTGTCATTAATGATTTTTGCTGTGGTTACTTCACCATGGGCTGAAAAAAGATTGAGCAGATCCTGGTCTTTTAGGTTCCAGCTCAGATTTCCTACGTAAATGTTCATCTTGTTAGGTTTTAAAAAATAAAGAGTGTCAACAGTAAACAGTACCTAGAGAACATTCTACGTATTCGAATCGCCCCGGACATGTGAAACTGAAAGAGCACCAATAACGGTGCAAAGTAACGTTTTTTTTAGTTCTCCTAGCCAATTTGTCTAGGGATTCGGGCAAACTTCTTACAACCGCTTGACTAGCACCCGCTTAGGGAATAAAAAAAGTCCTCCGAAGAGGACTTTGCAGTTGGTTTTGGGTAATATTTTATTCAGCAACTACTTCAAAGCTGACTTCTGCTGACTTACCGTTACCGAAGTTGATAACAGCTTTGTAGCTTCCCAGCTCTTTTACTTCTTCCGCAATAGAGATTTTTTTACGGTCAATCTCATATCCTTTTTGTTCGCGAATAGCTCTGCTGATTTGAAGACTGGTAACGCTTCCAAAGATCTTTCCGCTGGTACCTGATTTAGCTCCCAAGCGAATGGGTCCTTCGTTAAGTTTTGCAATTACACTATTAATTTGAGCCAGCATAAGAGCTTCCTTCTTTTGGAATTGCTTTAAACGCTCTTCCAATTGCTTTTGATTGTTGGGGCTATTTTCAACTGCCATCTTGCGAGGGATCAAAAAGTTACGGGCATACCCGTTTTTTACTTTTACTACCTCGTTAGCAGCACCCAGATTATCTACATCCTTGATTAAAATGACTTCCATTTTTTTTCTTTTGTTCACCTGCCCAGTGCTTGGCACTGTCTTCCTTATAAAAAGGAGTTAGGGTGAGGTTATTTTAAAAGATCAGTTACATAAGGCAGCAGCGCCATTTGACGCGCTTTTTTCACGGCATCGGAAACTTTACGCTGAAATTTCAAGCTGTTTCCTGTTAAGCGGCGTGGTAAAAGCTTGCCTTGCTCATTGAGAAATTTTTTAAGAAACTCTACATCCTTATAATCAATATAGCGGATGCCGTATTTCTTGAATCGGCAGAACTTCTTGACGCGCTTATCAGTTTTGATGGCCGTCAAGTATTTGATTTCATTCTTTGCCATACAATTAGGCCTCCACTGCTTTTTGTTGATAAGATTTTACACCACTTCTCTTACGGGCATTGTACTCGACGGCGTATTTGTCGAGTTTTGTGCACAAATGACGGAGCACTGTCTCGTCACGCAACAACTGAGTTTTCAATTTTTCATTGAAGTCAGCAGCTGCACTGTACTCAAGTACCCAATAAAGACCAGTGGTCTTCTTTGCAATAGGGTAGGCCAGAGATTTGAGGCCCCAGGCGTTCTCTGCAACAACGGTGCCACCAGCTTCGGTGACCATCTTAGCAATCTTTTTTTGCTGGGATTTGAACTCGTCGTCACTCAGAACAGGGGTGAAAATCACCATCAGTTCATAGTTGTTCATGTACCAAGTTTTGTTTTCGGCTCTAAGCCGAAAAAGGTTAATAATTCGGTTTACCCATTGGACAATTTCACCAGGGTGAAAAAGAATCTGCGAATCCAGATTTGGGGGCGGCAAAGATATGGGAAATCTGCTTACCGTACAAGCGTAAGCCTATTGAAGGGGCTAGGATAATTTTAATTACCTAACTCTTTGATTACCAGTATATATGTAGGGAAATGATCACTGTAACCACCTCGGTAACTATTACCATCCCAAGTTCGCATGGGGTAACCTTTGTAGCGCCCGTTGTTTTCAACAAGGAATTCTTTATTAAAAACCTGGGGTTGGTATAAGAAGAAACCGCCCTGATCTTTATCTAACCAAGATTTTGAAACAATGATTTGATCAAAAAGCCCCCAAGCATCCTGGTAAGCCAATGTGCCAATACCCTTTTTATAAAGATCCAACCAGGGATTGAATAATGCCCCTTGTTGTTCTAACTGGTCTTTGTCGACAGCTCTCAGCACTTTTTCTACACTTTTATTGATCGGGTCATCATTAAGGTCTCCCATAACAACAATCTTAGCATTTGGCTCTTTTGAAAGGATGCTGTCAATGTGTTTCCTGCATACCGCAGCGGCGGCAATTCTTCCAGGTTCACTTCTTTTTTCGCCGCCACTTCGGCTTGGCCAATGGTTTACGTATACGTGTATAGTTTCACCATTTAATTTCCCTTTAACCCATAAAATGTCTCGCGTATAGTAAGCGTCCTTTGAGCCGGTGGGTAGTGGAACAAATAACTTGTTACTGGTGAGTACAGAAAAATAGTTTGGGTTGTAAAGTAATCCAACATCCACACCACGCGCATCCTTTGAATCATAGTGGACATATCGATAGTTTCTTTTTTGTAATTGTGGTTCATTTACAAGGTCGTGTAGGACGGTGTCATTTTCAATTTCAGCAACACCTAAAAGAGCAGGGCCATCTGGCGTATAGGAGGTGCCAATTTGTGCAATAACAGCAGCTAGTTTAGCGAGTTTATCCTTATAGATAGCGGTATTATAATTTCTGATTCCACTGGGTAAAAACTCCTCATCATTAATTAAAGTGTTATCTAATGTGTCAAACAAATTTTCCAGGTTATAAAAGCCAATAATGGCTGACTTAAATTGTTTTTTTTGGGCGAACGATGAAATGCTGAGAAGGAAAAGTGGCAATATAAGCAGGTGTTTTTTCATAAAAGTCACAACGAGGCCTAAAACTACAACTTACTAGCACTTTTTGATCTCAATTTATCCCCTAAAATGTGTTTAACTTTTAATAACCTGTTTTGAGCTAGCCAATAACTTCACTACACCTAAAAACTACACTGCATGCGTATTGTGGCTTTATTCTTGTTCCTACTCGGTTTTCAACTTATTTCAATTGCACAAGTTGACTCCACTGCTCGTAAAGACACAGCAATTTTGGATGAAGTAAAAGATGCACTCCTGGATAATATTCCAACCATTACTCTTGATGAAGGAGATATGGGCGATGCAGGCGGTCAAAATGTTTCCTCGCTGCTAACCGCTGGACGTGATCCATTTTTTTCAGCAGCTTCTTTCAATTTTAGTGCGGTTCGTTTTAGAATACGTGGGTACGAAAATGATCATTTCAGTACTTTTTTGAATGGAATCCCCATGGATAATTTGGATAATGGGTTTACTCCTTTTGGTTTATGGGGCGGATTGAATGATGTGATGCGCAACCGTGATATCTCCTGGGGATTGCGTACCAACACTTTTACATTCGGCGATATTGGTGGTAACACAAATATTGATGCGCGTGCCAGTAAACAGCGTGCGCAAACACAATTTAGCTATGCAGCCTCCAACCGTAATTACAATAATCGGATGATGCTCACGCATGCTACCGGTCTTAGTAAAAGGGGGTGGGCTTTTGCGCTGAGTGGAAGTCGCAGATGGGCTGGTGAAGGGTATGTGCCGGGTACTTATTATGATGGGTGGGCATTCTTTGCAGGCATCGATAAAAAAATCAATCGACGCCACCTACTTTCTCTGACTGTATTTGATGCACCTAATGAAAACGGAAGGCAAGGTGCCTCCGTGCAGGAAATGATTGATTTGGCAGGTACTCCTTATTATAATCCTAACTGGGGTTATCAAAATGGCAAAAAGCGCAATGTTAGTGTAGGAAGAACGCATCAACCTGTTGCTATCATCAACCATGAATTTACCATCAGGAATAACACCAGCTTGACTACCGCCTTGAGTATTTCTACCGGTAATCGTTCCGTAACTGGATTTGATTGGTACAATGCGGCAGATCCAAGACCTGATTATTATCGTTATTTGCCTAGTTATACAGGTGTTTGGGCTAATTCGCCGGATGGCGCGCAGGCAGAGAGGCTCGCATCACTCATGCGTGCTGATATTAACCTGCGGCAGATCAATTGGCAACGGCTTTATGATGTAAATGCAGCTAGTTACGCAACTGTTAAGGATGCCAATGGTGTTATAGGTAATGACATTAGTGGAAATCGCTCCAGGTATATTATTGAAAATCGAATTATTAATACCACTCGTTTCAATTTCAATAGTGTATTAAATTCTCGAATAGGTAATCATGTAGATGTGACGTTTGGCGTCTCTTATCAGACACAACAAAATCATTATTACAAAGAGGTTGAAGATTTACTTGGCGGGGATTTTTATGTAAATGTGAATCAGTTTGCCGAACGTGACTTTGGTGTGGGCAGCGGTGTGAATCAATTTGATGTAGATCGTCCCAATAGAATTTTAAAAGTAGGGGACCGTTTTGGGTATGATTATAACCTGAATATTTCGCGCGCGGCTTCATGGGTGCAAGGGGTATTTAAATTTAATAAGCTTGATTTTTTTGTAGCAGGTAATTTGTATGCAACCTCCTTTTATCGGCAAGGAAATGTTCGTAATGGAATTTTTCCCAATGAGTCTCTTGGAAAAGGCACTACTAATAATTTTTTAGATTATGCGGGCAAAGCAGGGCTGACCTATAAAATCAATGGACGAAATTATGTTTTTGTGAATGGGGCCTATTTGACTCGTGCTCCCTATTTTGAGAATGTATACATCTCCCCTCGCACGCGCAACGCGCAACAAGCAGACTTGCAAAGCGAAGAGATTTTATCTGGAGAGGCTGCCTATGTACTCAATGCTCCCAAAGTGAAGGCAAGAATCGGCGGCTACTATACGCAGTTTAGGAAAGGCATGGACATCATGATTTTCTATCATGACTTCTATCAGAATTTTGTCAATTATGCTATACGCGGCATTGATCGACTACATGTTGGTGGCGAGTTTGGCATAGAAGTAAAACTTTCTCCCACCTTAACAGTTAATGCTGCAGCAGCTATTGGGCGCTATTACTTTGATAGCCGCCAACAAGCTATTGTAACTGTTGATAATAATGCATCGGTGCTTGGTAGAGATATTATCTATATGGAAAACTTCAAGGTTCCCTCTACTCCTATGGAGGCGTATAGCGTTTCCTTGAATTACAGATCTCCCAAATTTTGGTTTGTAAGTATAACGGGAAGTTATTTTGATCAATCTTATTTAAGTATGAATCCACTCAGACGTACGTGGGATGCACTTCAGTATTTAACACCTGGCACCGCTGACTATAAATCTGTTTTTGAGCAAACAAAGTTTGATGCCCAATACACCATCGATTTCTTTGGTGGGTACTCCTGGAAATTACCAAAGGCTTACGAAGTAAATAGAAAGTCTACCTTCCTTGTTTTAAATGTGGGGATTAATAACCTATTGAACAATAAGAAAATTGTTACTGGCGGGTTTGAACAACTACGCTACGATCAACAATTGATTGCCGCTGACCCTGTACAGGTTGGTAAGTTTCCGCCACGCTTATTTTATGCGTATGGTTTAAACTTCTTTGCTAGCGCAACACTTCGTTTTTAACATTTGAATCAACGATTAATTATGTCAATACGATTAAAAATTTCATTACTGCCGGTCTGTTTCTTTTGGTTTGCCACTACTTTACTCTCCTGTGACAAGCAACCTATTGGACCAACAGGCCCTGATCCTATTGTTCCAAGTCCTGCCAGTGAATTGATGAAAATAGCCGATTTCCGTGCATTGTATCCTGGCACAGGAACAGTACTTGTACCTGTTGGCACTAAAAAGATACGGGGAATTGTTATCTCCAATAGTGCCAATGAGGCTGCTGGAAATTTTAGGTTGCAAGATGAAAATGGGGGTGGAATATATCTGTATACGGTTGTAGGTTCGCCCGTATACCCTATTGGGTCCGTCTTAGAAATTGATGCGGCTGGCGTTGGACAGTTGTTGCTCTACAATGGTGATTTGGAATTAAAGAATGTTCCAATGGATAAGATTGTAACTGTACCACTCTCGCTAACAATAACGCCGCGTATTTCAACCTGTGCTGAAATAATTGCAAACCGTAATACTTGGGCCTCGACACTAGTTAGGATTAATAACTTGACTAGCATTACACAAGCTTCCACCAATAGTACTGGTACAACTTACACGGTAACCGATGCTACAGGCAGTTTAACGGTTTTTGTAAGGGCCGCAGCAGCCATTACAGTTAACACGGCCGCTCGCTCAATTACTGGTTATGTTTCTATTTATAAAACAACTACGCAGGATGCTACACAAATTGGCATTCGAAGTGCAGCAGATATACAATAAAATCTTGCCCATGTTAAGAGTAAAATATTCAAACTTATTTGTAGCCACAGCTGCCTTATTAATTTTTAGTGTGGTTGCTTGTAAAAAAAGTTTTGATCAACCTGCCACTACTGGAGACCCTGGTTTAGTGGCTACCATTAGTATCAAGGATTTGAAGACTAGGTATACTGCTGGCGCCGCAGTTGCTATTACGGACAATCATGTAATAGAAGGAGTGGTGGTGTGTGATGATCGTAGTGGGAATTATTACCAGCAGATTGCTATACAAGATGCAACAGGTGGAATTCTTTTACGTTTAGGAAGTGCTAATCTTTTTAATACCTATCCGGTTGGGAGAAAACTATATGTAAAAGTAAATGGGTTGTATCTAGGGCAGTATAGCGGAACACTCCAATTGGGAGGCGGTATTGACTCAGCTTATTTAAACCAAGGAGGTGTTACCCTGTTGGCTTATAATTTATTTGATAAACATATTATTAAAGGAGCATTGAATCAGCCTATCGTTCCAATTGAGGTTTCCGCTACGCAGCTTACAACAACCCTGCAAGATCCCTATATCAGCACGTTGATTCGGCTTAAAGATATGGAATTTGCTGTTACCGATACTGGAAAAACATATGCTGATGCCGGACAGTCCGGCAATAGAATTATACAGGGATGTTCTGTGCCTGCTGCAAATCGGATAACATTACGCACTAGTAATTATTCAAATTTTGCTGAGGTGAAAGTGCCTGCCGGTAATGGCGCTGTGGTTGGCGTGTACTCCTATTTTGGTTCAACTCGACAATTAACAATTCGCGATACAGCAGATGTTCGATTTAATTCTACCCGCTGTGGCACAGGCCCTACGACATTACTGTCCATTGCTGAACTTCGTTCACTTTACACGGGTGCAACTACGTATGCTCCTACTAATAAACGCATAACAGGAGTGGTAATCAGCGATCGTGCTACCAATAATTTAAATGCTCAAAATATTTATATCCAACAAGGAAGTGGATTGGCTGGTATTTGTGTTCGTTTTTCAAGTGCGCATTCCTTTGATTTAGGGGATTCAATCGATATCAACATAACAGGGCAGGAGTTAACTGAATTTAATGGGCTGCTTCAACTCAACAGTGTTCCACTTGGCTATGCTACGCGTGTTGCTACTGGAAAATCTATTGCGCCGCGTACCGCCACTTTTGCAGCTATTCAAACCAATTTTCGTGCATGGGAATCTACTTTAGTAAAAATTATTAACATTACCTCATTGGTTGGTGGTACTTCAGGCCGCTGGGGAGGTAGTGTAACAATGACGGATGCCACGGGAACACTTATTGCATTTACTTCTACAGCTGCTTCCTTTGCTAATAATATTTTTCCGGGAACTGCTGATTCTTTTGTGGGTTACCTCACACCTTTTAATACGGTAAAACAAATAGCCATTCGTAATTTATCTGATGTGGTGGCTGGTGCCGGTCCGCCTCCTGGCTCTAGTGGCATTCCATTGACTAGTTCGCCCTACATTCAAAACTTTGATGGAATAGCAACGGGATTGCCCCAAGGTATTTCTGTAAAAATTGGTGCTACTTCCACTTCTATCGGCACCGGTGATATGCCTTTTTATCCTGCCACTGGTTTAGGGAGTCCCACAGCTTGGAATCAAACTAGTGCAGGGTTGAAAAACTTTGCCTCCTTTACGGGCATGACTTCCACGAACGATGCAGCTGTGCAAGGAGCGCATACAAATCGTGCATTGGGAATCCGTCAGACTAGCGCGGCGGGTTATGATCCTGGTGCTGCTTTCCTGTTACTATTAGATAATACCACAGCTAAAACTAATTTTCAGCTTAGTTTTTTACTTCAATCATTAGATGCTACGCCTGGAGGGCGAACTACTGCTTGGCGTGTAGAATATGGCTTGGGTGATAATCCCTCAACTTTTACGTCCGCCACAACTAACCCTGCTACACTCACTACAAATCTGGGAACTTTTAGTAGTACGCCAGTTACAGTAAGTTTTGGTTCGGCGTTGAATAATATAAATCAGAAAGTATGGATTCGAATAGTTACTCTCGCTGCAACTACGGGGAGTGGTAACCGTCCCTCTTCTGCGATCGATGATGTTCAATTGTCTTGGAATTAATAAAACCATTGTATGAAAAAAATATTCATTGCACTCCTTGTTTTAATTTCTTCTACTTCTTTTGGTCAATCTACTACTGTAGTGATTAGCCAAGTATATGGAGGGGGTGGGGCAACTACTGGTTCTCCTACTTACAAAGCAGATTATGTAGAACTGCATAATGTTAGCACAGCCTCTCAGTCATTGGATGGATTTTCAATTCAATATGGTTCTAACTCTGGAAATTTTGGTGGCTCAGCTACACAGATATATGCAATTCCCGCTGGTACCAGTATTCCAGCAGGAGGATATCTGTTTATTCAATGTGGAACCTTGGGAACGGCTGGAGCAGATTTTCCTGTAACGCCAGATTTGACAACAACCAATCTTTCATTAAGTGCAAGTTCAGGAAAAGTTGCGTTGGTGAATGGCGCTACTGGACTTGGATGTGGTGCAACTGCCTCACCTTGTACACTTCCTGCAACAGGGATTATCGACTTGGTTTCATATGGCGCTTCTAATAATGGGGAAGGTAATGCTACTGTAAATAATGGAACTGCATTGGTAAATACCCAAGGCGCTGTTCGTAAAACAAACGGTTGCACAGACACTGATAATAATAATAATGATTTTGATGTGGTAACAGCACCAGTGCCACGTAAAAGTACTTCTCCTGTTGCACTCTGCATTAGTGCTTCTCCTTCCCTAACAATTGCTTCGTACACTGCTTTTTCTAGTACAACAGTAGGTGCTACTACGGCCTCACAAGCTGCAAATCTTTCAGGTGCTAATTTAACGGGTGCACCTGGTTCTATTACTGTCACATCATCCTCTACCGATTTTGAAGTTTCTTCCAATAACACTACTTGGGGGGCTAGTGCTACCATTGCATACAGTGCAGCTACATTGGCGGCTACTCCTGTTTATGTTCGATTCAAACCACAAGCAGTTGGGGCAAGGTCTGGTAATCTGAATTTTTCAGGTGGTGGTGCTACCGCTACTGCTGCAGTATCTGGTACAGGTGTTGCAATTACAGCCCCTGTTGCCACTGCAGGTACAGCAGTGAGTGGAAATGGATTCACGGCTAATTGGAATGCTGTGACGGGTGCAGTGGGGTATTATTTGGATGTTTATTCGCAATCAACAGGACAAGTAACCAGCACATTGGCGGGTTGGAATTTTACTACCGCTGCTGCTACAGCACAAACTGCTGATGTGGGCAATGCAAATAATATTTCAATTCAAACTATAACGCCACAGGGATTTAGTGGCAATACGGTTTCTTGGCCTGGTGGTCCCACAGGAACTACAGGGGCAAATCCATATGCTGTCTCTACAAATGGGTGGGATAATGGTGCCGATACTAAATATTGGCAAGCTGACGTAAATACCACTGGGGCAACTTCAATTACTGTTTCCTCTTTACAGGGTTCGTCCAGTACGGGCCCTAAAGATTTCAAACTTCAATACCGTGTGGGAACCAGTGGTTCATGGACTGATGTAACGGGCGGCACCGTAGCGTTAACTACCGCAGTTGCTGCGGGTAATGCATCAACTTGGGGAGCGCTGACTGATGTTGCCTTGCCAACTGATGCAGCGAATAAACCACTAGTCTCTGTCCGTTGGTTACAAACCAGTAATAATAGCGTTGGAGGAGCAGCAATTGCCTCCGGAGGCACCAGTAGAATCTCTGCTGTAATTATCAAAGGAAGCACAACTGGTACAACCAATAATTACATACTTCAAAATCAAAACGTCGGCAATGTAACTACCTATGGAGTTACTGGATTGACTGGAGGAACCACTTATTACTTTGTGGTCAGGGCAATTGCTGGTGGAGTGACCTCTGTAAATTCCAATGAGATTGCTGTAACAACTAGCTCAAACACGCCCACTCTCACTACTACTGCATTGACTGCATTTGGAAATGTCTGTATAAATACAACAGCGGGTCCCAATTCTTTTACTATTACAGGAACAAATTTAACCAGCGGAAATTTGGCAGTAGCGTCACTTTCTGGTTTTAGTTATGCTACCACAGCAAATGGAAGTTATACCAGTTCGTTGTCTATTCCTGTAACTGGCAGTTCTCTTTCGCAGGAGGTGTTTGTAAAATTCAATCCCACTGCCGTTCAATCCTATAGTGGAAACATTGCATTGACTGGGGTTGGTTTAGGAGCTGCAGTCAATGTTGCTGCGGCTGGGTCGGGAGTGAATACGTTGGCTACAACTACAACGGGCGTTGCCTCTGGTATATCTCAAACTGCGGCTACACTAGCGGGAGCCATCACTGCCAATGGTTGTGGTACCGTTTCAGCTTACGGAGTTGAGTATAGTACAACAAATAATTTTACAAGCGGTACACAAGTTGCTGGAGCTAATCTAGCTAGTGGAAACTTTTCAGTTAACCTAAGTGGGTTGACTGCTGGAACAACTTATTATTATAAGAGTTATGCAGTTACTGCTGCTGGTACAGCTTATGGGGCACAACAAAGTTTTACAACTGTTTCATTAAATCCAACGATGTCTGTTAGTGCTTTAAGTGGATTTGGTTCAGTTTGTATTAATACATCCGCGGGTCCTTCCTCTTTTACCATTACCGGCAGTAATTTATCAACGGCTGCTGTAACCGTGGCGGCACTTGATGGGTACAGTTATGCCACTACCTCCAACGGTACGTATACAAGTACACTTTCATTGAGCCAAACTGGCGGTAGCTACTCGCAGCAAGTATTTGTTAGATTTTCACCAACGGCTGTTCAATCTTATAATGGAAATATTGCTGTTGCTGGTGGGGGTGTAGCAGCTGCAATAACCGTAGCTGCTAGTGGCAGTGGTATTAATACAGCTCCTGCTGTTACTTCTGGGGCAAGTAGTGGAATCAGTGGAACAGCAGCCACATTAGCTGGTTCAATTACAGCAACGGGTTGCGGTGCTGTAACGGCATACGGCATTGAGTATAGCACAACCAATGGATTTACAAATGGAACTGGAACAAGGGTTGCCTCTTCCAATTTGGCTAGTGGAAATTTCAGTTCCACTTTGAGTGGATTGAGTGCAGGTACTACTTATTATTATAAAGCCTATGCAACCAACAGTGGGGGCACTTCCTATGGAGGTCAACAATCGTTCACTACTTCGGCTCCACCGCCCGCTCAATTAAGTGTCTCCTCGCTTACTTCATTTGGCAATGTTTGTGTGGGTGCAATTGGAGGGCCTTACTCGTTTACTATTACAGGTACTAACCTCACAAATGCATTAATAACTGTTGGACCTTTAACTGGGTTTACTTTTAGTCAAACATCCACGGGCTCCTACAGCGATGTGATTGGATTATTGCAATCCGGAGGTACTCAAACATTGATTGTTTATGTACGGTTTTTACCAACTGCTATTCAAGCATATGCAGGAGTCATTCCAATATCCGGCGGTGGTGCAACGGCTACCGGAGTAGCTGCTTCGGGTAATGGCGTTAATACTCCTCCTAGTGTTGTTACTGGTGCTGCTACTGGTATTACCACTAGTTCGGCAACACTGGCAAGTTCATTTGGGACTGGAGGCTGTGCTGCACTTTCAGGTTATGGGATCGAGTACAGCACAATAAATGGTTTTGCAAACGGAACTGGAACTAGAGTAGCCGCTACTACTAATGCCAATGCCAATTATTCGGTTGCGCTTTCCGGATTGCAACAAGGCACTACTTATTATTACAAAGCTTATGTTACCACCACCGGGGCCATCAATTATGGAACGCAACAATCTTTTACCACACTCCGTATTGGTGATGGATTTAAGCTATTCCCAAGTCCGGCATCACGCGGTGCAATAATACGTGTTACGCAGACTCCTCTTACCACAGGTAATTACACGTTATTGCTGTACAACCAGCAAGGACAATGTGTTTGGCAAAAGCAGCTTAATGTTCAAGGAACATATATTAATGAATTGATTGCCTTGCCTGAAACGTTGTCGTTTGGAATTTATAGAGTTGTATTGGCTAACGAAAGCATACAGGTTGGTGTGCAACAATTGGTCATTCAATAGTCTAGTACAAAAGATTTCTGCTATACCCGGTTGCGTTGGCGGCCGGGTATTTTCATGCGGGTATATGCCTTCGAATATCCATCACACGCATTTGTAAGCTGCGTTGGCCATTGAAATCATTTTCATCCAAGGTGAATACAATATCAATCGGTTGTTGTTGCTGTAGCAACGTGAATTTTTTTGCTAGGCCAAAACCAATTCCATTGAATGTGTGTTGGCCATCTGTAATGGAGAAACGAATGTGTTCATCCTTAACAATTTTTGAGTAGCCGGTATTCCAAACACCGCTGACTAAAAAAACCGGACGAAAATTATCAGGACCAAAAGGTTCCATTTGTCCAATTAATTTGTACAGATTCCAGTTCAGTGCCTGCAAGTCAATTGCTAAATCAATTTCAATCAGCGAAACTTTTTGCTCAGGTTGGATAGTGGCCGTTACTACTTTTTCAAAGGCCGCGGCAAATGCAACTACATTTTTTTCTTCTAAGGTCATTCCCGCTGCTGCAAAATGGCCACCATATCCTAATAAATATTCTTTGCAGGCATGTATAGCTTCGTAAAGATTAAACCCAATGACACTTCTGGCACTACCCGCAACTATTTCTCCGGATTTTGTCAGGACCACTGTTGGTCGGTAATAATGCTCCGTCAGTCTAGACGCTACAATTCCAACCACTCCTTTGTGCCAATGTGGTTGATAGACCACGGTTGCATTTTTCTGATGAATGGTAGTATCCGATTCAAGCATTTCCAGTGCCTCTCGGGTAATCTGCCGATCAGCCTCGCGTCTATCGGAGTTATCACTATGAAGTTGTGATGCAAAATGAATTGCGGCTGCTTTATCGTTTGCTATAAAAAGTTCAACAGCCTTCCCAGCCTCATCCATTCTTCCAGCGGCATTGACTCGTGGGGCTATGATAAAAACAAGTTTTTGAATATCTAGTTCTTGTTTCAAATTACTTAGTTCGCAAAGTGCTGCAATCCCTGGATTAGGATTTTTATTGGCTTTCAGTAAACCATGAAAGGCTAAAATTCTGTTTTCGCCAGTCATTGGAACAATATCAGCCGCAATGGCAGTAGCAAGTAAATCCAGGTGTTTAAGTGATGGATTATCGGGTAGCTGTAGTTTTTCCTCTAGCGCACACATTAATTTGAATCCTACTCCGCATCCACACAATTCTTTATAAGGGTAAGGGCAATCGGGTTGTTTTGCATTTAAGATGGCAACCGCCGCTGGAAGAATAGAATCGGGCAGGTGGTGGTCACATATAATAAAATCAATCCCTAAGGTTTTTGCATACTGAACCAATTCTACAGATTTAATTCCACAGTCAAGGGAAATGATAAGTGAAAACCCATTAGCAGCAGCATAATCAATTCCTGCTTTGCTGATTCCATATCCTTCTTTGTATCGGTGTGGGATGTAGTAATCTAAAGCTGGATGAATGGAGCGAAGAAATAAGTAAAAGCTTGCCACTGACGTAGTGCCATCCACATCGTAATCTCCGTAAATCAATATTTTTTCTTGCTGTGAAATTGCTTTTTCAACCCTGGTTACAGCTTTGTCCATGTCCTTAAAAAGCCAAGGACTGTGCAAGTCTTCTAAGCGGGGTCGGAAATAGGCGCGTGCTTGTTCAAAATCCTCGATGCCTCTTTGTAATAATAGGGTAGGAAGGGCTTGATGCACTTGCAAGGCCTGTTGTAGTGCATTGACTTTTTCTTTGTCAACCGATTTTATAATCCACCTTTTTTCCAACGCCTCAATATTTTCTATCAGTTACAAATCTGACCATATCTTCTAACCCTTTTCGGATGGGATTGTCCGGAAAGTGATGCAGTTCTTTTATGGCCTCCTCTTTGAATGCATTCATTTTTTGAATGGAATACTCAATGCCTCCAGCTTTTATGACTTCACCAATTAACCAATTCAATTGCCCTTTATCTTCTTTTTGGTTCTTAACGATGTAAATTATTTTTCTTCGTGTTGATCGGTCCACTTTATTAAGGGTGTAGATCAATGGCAGGGTTAATTTACGCTCTTTGATATCATTGCCAGTAGGCTTGCCAATGTCTTCACTCGCGTAATCAAAGAGGTCATCCTTGATTTGAAAGGCCATCCCGGCGAGTTCTCCAAATTTTTTTAGTCGATTGCTGGAGACTTCATTTTGACTAGTGGCCCACGCTCCAGCTGCACAAGCTGATGCTAATAAGGAGGCTGTTTTGCTTCGTATGATATCATAGTATACTTCTTCCTGTAAATTCAGGTTACGTGCTTTTTCAAGTTGTAACAGTTCGCCCTCACTTATTTTTTTTACCGCTTCAGATAAAATGTGCAATAGCTTATAATCTTGATGCTCCAGCGTTAATAATAATCCTTTTGCCAGTAGATAATCTCCAATCAATACGCTTGCTTTGGTTTTCCATAGGGCATAGGTTGAAAAAAATCCTCTTCGTTCGCTAGAATCATCCACCACATCATCATGTACTAAGGTAGCCGTATGCAGGATTTCAACTAAGGAAGCAGCCCGGTAGGCGGAATCGTTGACTGTTCCGCAGAGTTTTGCGGAGAGTAACACAAAAAGCGGTCTTAATTGTTTGCCTTTGCGTTTTACAATATACCGCATGATTCGATCGAGCAGGGGGGCTTGGCTTTGTACCGCTTCCTTGAACTTCGATTCAAAAATTTCTAATTCTTCCCGTACCAGGTGGGTGGGTAGGTTCATGCAGGGGACAAAAATAAGTGGTTACCGGGTGTGAAAAATGAGATTGATGGGGTAATTAAAAATCTGTTAAGTAATTGAGAAATAATGGGAAATGAAAGATTTACGTGGAATAAAAATTTTGAATATTCGCAATTTTTAACTACTTTTGTAAATAATTTTTGTATAATTTAAATCTTAACCACTCATTATGAGAAGTAGTGCATACGTTTTGGCGGTTCTTTTGAGCTTGTCGGCATCTATTGGATTTTCACAAAAAGTAGGCAACACCTATGATTTGAGAGATTCTTCATTGATTCCTTCAAAGAGAATGCCTCAACACACAGAATTCCTAAACGGAACTTACAATTATCCTGCAAAACCACGTAGTCAGTGGGAAGTGGGTGTTAAAGCTGGTTTATTCCAAATCAGTGGTGATGTTCCTGCTCAATTCTTGTCTCCTGGATTTGGATTCCATGTGCGCAAATCACTAGGATATACCATCTCTGCTCGTGTTGAATATATGTACGGAATTGGTAAGGGGTATAGCTATCGCGAATTCAGAAATTTTGCTAAAAATACTGCTTGGGGGTCCAGCATAGCTAGTCCGGCCCAGCGTTATTCTGCTCCTCGTGCTCTTCAAATTACCACGCCAGCTGGTACCACTGTAACCTATGTTTCTTCAAAAGATGGAAATGCTGCCACACCACTTGAAAAAATATTCTACAATTACAAAGCCAAAGTACAAGACATTACCGTGCAAGCTTTGTTGACAATCAACAATATTCAGTTTCATAAAGCCAACAGTTCGCTTACTACTTACGCAATTGTCGGTGGTGGTGCAGCTATTTATGAAACGCGTGTAAATGCGTTGAATGGCGATGTGAAATACAATTTCAATACACTTGCTCAACCTGCTTATAAGGATAGAAAAGATTTCTTGAAGAATTTAAAGAACAATATTCTTGATGGAAGCTTCGAAACCCCTGCTGAAAGCCATGGTGCTGCTCGTTCTCAGGTTGGAGACAAAACTATGAGACCAGTTGGAACATTCGGTTTTGGAGTTGCCTTTAAATTAAATGATCGTATCAACTTGGCTGTTGAAGATCGTTGGACTATTACACGCGACGATTTATTAGACGGGCAGCGTTGGCAGGAGTTTGCTTGGGGTGATGCTGCTTTGACTCCTGACTTTGATACTTATAACTACATGACGGTTGGTTTGAATATTAATTTAGGTAAAAATGCTGTTCAACCTTTATACTGGTTGAACCCATTGGATTATGCGTATGGTGAATTACGTAACCCACGCTTGATGAACATTCCTAAGCCTGTGCTTTTGGATACTGATGGTGATGGCGTAACTG
>Ga0194116_10000282_pt1 | contig 98159 bp, 92 predicted proteins | sample TA2MahsurfametaG_4_FD_148617 | JGI IMG/M metagenome (GOLD analysis project Ga0194116, IMG submission 148617) | Freshwater microbial communities from Lake Tanganyika, Tanzania - TA2015008 Mahale S9 surface | ecosystem: Environmental > Aquatic > Freshwater > Lake | place: Tanzania: Lake...
GAGCGCGAAGCGTGGTGGGCCGATGACGCGGTCGACGAAGACGTCTGTGACAACTGTGGTTATCGGGAGAGCCAACACTCGGACGAAGGGTCGTGTCCCGACTACGAAGACTGAGGGTGGAATGTCGAAGTGGTTGCGAGGCAACTGGTTCGCGGTGTCCTTGGTTGCGGCGCTGTTCTTTGGCCTCGGCCTCGGCTGGGTCGTCAGCCGGGTGTCAAAGCCCACGGTGGCGCCCTTGGTAAAGGAATTGAAGGCCGTCGGTTACGCGTGTGATCCTCTGAAGAAATCAAGTGATGGAATCATGAACACGTTCTCTGTATGTGAGAAGAACGGCGAGCGACTCGAGTTGTCGAGCCAGCCCACCGATCAGGCCCACGATGAGCTTGTTCGGTTCATGGTCGAAGACATGGGATGTCCACTCGCGCAGTCGAAGGATCACCTCGGGTTCACGCTGTACACGCGCGGCCAAACGCTCGTCTATGAGTTCGGCAACGAACGCGTGATTGCAGAACTCTTGCCCGGCTTCATCGGTCAAACCGTCACTTGCAAGAAGGCAGCAGTTTGAGCAGGGGTCGTTGTGCGCCTACATACCGTCGCGGCAAAAATGTTCACTGTAGTATGGCGGGGGCTGGTTGTTACAATTGATAAATGAAAACCTTGATTGTTGCCTTCAAACCCAAAGCAAACCTTCGTGGAGCAGATCTTCGCGAACGCGATCTCCGTGGGGTCGACCTCACGGATGCCGATCTGACCGGGGCGGATCTCCGATACGCCGATCTCACTGGTGCAACCTTGACGGGGGCGATTCTCGTCGGAGCAAAATTCGAGGGCGCAATCCTCGTGAAGGTCGATCTGGTTGGCGCGGACCTGTCAAAGGCCGATCTGAGGAAGTCGATCTGCTGTGCAGTCAAGATGTACGAGGCGGTTCTTGTTGGGGCGCGACTTGATGACCTCTTCCTGGCCGGCAGCGACCTTGGTGCGGTCGACTTGACAGCGTCCTTCGCCAACGGGGCTGACTTCTCGCGCGCAAACCTCGCCTCCGCCCGACTGGATCTTGCGACCATGGTCGGTGCGAACCTCGATGCCGCGGTGCTGGACGGTGTGCGTGCTTATCGAACGAATCTGTCGGGAGCGACCCTTCGCTTTGCCTCGGTCACGTTCGCCAACTTGACAGAGGCGAATCTTTCTTACGCTGTCGCCGATGGTGCGAATTTCGAGGGTGCTGAATTGGTCGAGGCCGATCTTCATGGGTTGCGAGCGACGTCGGCGAAGTTCACTGGGGTGAACCTCGCTGGCGCATTCGTCGGTTCGGTCAATTTCACAAACTCGAGTCTCAACTACGCGGATTTCGCGGGGGCAACCATCAGCAACCTGACCCTCGACGGTACAAGTCTGAATTTCGCAACATTCGGCCTCGCTACGTGGAACGGACACTGATGAATGACGGTGACGCTTGAAGCTCATCCCCGTGAAGGTGGCGTTCGATTTTCGCCAACGTCGCGTGTCCGAAAAAGTCAGTATGAGTCGACGAAGTAGCATGAGTGCGACGACTTTCTAGGATCACGGGCCGTATCGGCCCGTATCGCCGTTGATGCCAATTCAGGCACCGGCAAGAGTTCGACCATAAATGAAAGGAATCATCTGAACCGAGTCCAGACCCAGAGGGAACGTGCCGTGACGAGGCCCGTTCTGGAGGCCCTGTCGAAGTTGTCCAAGGGCAACAATTCGCTCGAAAGGAGGGTTCGTTGGTACCTGACCGGTTTGAATCGGAACACGTTCATGACGAACGCCGAAATTGCCGATGACGTGAAGGTTCCCGTCTGGGTGGTCGACCGCATCACGGAGGATTTCCGCACGGAGGTGAGGACCCTGCACATGATCGTCAAGCTGGCAGCCCGCTTGGCGACCGATGCGATCATGCTCGATCGTGCGACCCGTCGACTCGATGACGTGATCGACCTGGTTGAATCCGGAGAACTCGACCCCGCCTCACTTGTGCCCGCGGTGACCTATCTGCGTGTGGTGATCGGGGACATGCAAACGAAGTTCATCGACGCTGAAACGCGAGCCGAGCTTGAAAAGGACCTCTGCGGCTATGAAGCGTTCCAGTTCGACCCCGATGGGCCGTTTGCCGATGCGCCCGAGATCCTCGACCTTGAGGCGGGGGAGTCCTGGTCGGTTGAGGACCTGCCCCAGCTTCTTGGGGCGGTCGAAAGGTGCCGGTTGATCAGCGAGATGATGGCCGAGAATTTCCGTATCAATGGAGCCGCCACGCATGCCTGAGAAGCTGTTGGAAGACGTGGTGACGGCGGCGCTCTTTGCGATTCGTTCGCGTCAAAGCGACCGACACAAAGCGGTGTCGTGGTTCCGCATACGACCGAAGGGCCCTACGAATCTGACGATCGAACAGATCGCGGATGCCACTGGTTTCAGCGCGTCCGAGGTGCGGCTTCTCGACCGGGAGTACAAGCGGGAGGTCGCCGAAATGGCCGAGTTGTTGCATGACTTCGTGGACAGGGCGAATCGCGTGCTTGCGTTCAGACGGGTGCTTGAGTCGTTCGACGATGACATCGAACGTCATGGAAACGTCCGCGACGAGCTGCTGGTCAATGTTTCTTTGTGCCAGCTGCTCATCTTTGTCTCGAAGGATGGTGCACGTCTTCTTGATCCGCACACACGAGCGGACCTCTTGGCCGACATTCAATCATTGATGGATGTGTGCTTGGGCGGCGATGAGCTTGATCAAGGTGCCATTCGACAACTGCGCTCAAAGCTCGGCCACGCCCTTGAGATGGCGACGCCCAAGCCGTTACCAGTCATCGGCGGCGTCGAATGACCGAAATCGAATCGGGCGAAGTGTGCCCGTCGTGCGACGAGGTGCCGCTTTTGGGCGAGGTCGACGAAGAGGTCGAATGCCCAAATTGCGGTGAAGTCGTCGTCATTGGCTCCGAGCAGCGGCTTTAGCGGTCGATCGGTGTCCATCGTTATTGTTGGAATGCGTTCGATTCATTTGGGGGATTAGGTGGACGAGAAAATTCAGGCCGAAGAGCAGGACTTCCTTCTTCGTGCGATCAAGGCACTCGACGAAGACCACGCAATGTGGTCGCGAATGGATCCCGCGACTGGCGCAAACGCGCAGGCTCAGCGTGCGATTGCCCGGCGCCGGGACGGCCGGCTGAAGCAGATTGCGGACCTGGGCGACAAGATCATCCTCGGCCGTGTCAAAGTTGATGTCGAGGGGCGACAAGAAGACGTTCACATTGGGGAGTACCCACTGAACGTCGAAGAGCGAGAAATCGCCGAATGGCGAGCGCCGATCGCGGCCGCGTTCTACCAACCCACCGGAAACAAATACGGGAAAGTGACTGAGCGCAGGAGCATCACTGTGCGCGATCGCGATGTCGTGCGAGTCGAGGTCGATACGTTCGGGACCTCGGTACACGTACCCAGCGGTGGAGTAATCGAACAACGGAAATTGCCCGAACAAGAGGGAAAGGGTCAGCAGGTGGCCGTCCCTGAGGCGGAGCCGGCAATCGTCCAGCGTTTGCGTGCCGAGGAGACGATCCTCGAAGAGCTCTCGCGATCCCGCGACAATCAAATGCGGCAAGTCGTGGCGACCATTCAGGAAGACCAGGACCGCGCGATCCGTGCCGCAAGCGACGTCGCGTTGTTTATTGAGGGTGGCCCGGGAACGGGGAAAACGGTTGTCGGTCTTCACCGTCTTGCGGTCCTTCTTTACAACAAAGCCATGGCCGGCGTTGCCCGTGACGCACTTGTGATCGGGCCCAACCCGCGTTTCATGGAGTACGTCAACCAGGTACTTCCCTCTCTGGGGGAAGATGCGGTCGAAATGGCCGATGTGCGATCGGTTTGTCTTGGAGAGTTGCCCGAGGCGTTGGTCTCCAAACTCAACTTCGTGGATCACGCTGATCCGTTCGTCGAGCGCGTGAAGGGTGACGCGTTGATGGTGGATCTCTTGCGCGGAGCCGCCTGGACGGCACCACAGCCTTTTGCATTCGTTCTCATTCGGGATGGTGCTCGCGCGCGATTTGAGGAAGAGGAGATTCGCGATCTGCTCGAATCCGTCAAGGCTCGCGTTCTTGCTGGAGCAATCAGTGTGACGGACGCGCGGCGTGTCTTGAGTCAGCGACTCATCGAATTGGCGGCCCCGCGATTTCGACAATCAAAAGACGCGGTCAATATCTCGCAGGTACAAAGGATGGATCGTCGCGAGGCGGAGGCCGAAGCGCGTCAGGCCCCCAACAAATCAAGAGCGGCCGACCGGATATTTCGGCGATCGCCAGGTCGCGCCGAACCCGATTCCGAGCCATCGGCATCACCGAGGCTTCTTGGCGACCAGCCGCAGGTTGAGGAGATCGCGCTGCGCGGCAACGATGCTCAGATGATGGTCGTCGTCAATCGGCTGCTCCCGCTCTCGGATGCCGAGAAAGTTGTTCGCCGAGTGTTCGAAGGTGGGGCACAAGAAGAGACAAGTCGTGACATTTCCGGTGCGCTTCTTCGGAAGTACGTGTTGGGTATGACCCAATTCGACCTCGGCGCGGTGACGAACGCCGATATCGCGCTTTTGGCGGCCGCTGAACAAATTCTTCATGGAGCACCCATGAAGGTTGGCCACGTTGTGGTCGATGAGGCGCAGGACATCAGCCCCGTGGTGTGGTCGCTTATTCGTGCTCGGGTTGAGCGGAATTCCGTGACGGTTCTGGGTGACCTGAACCAAAGAACCGTGCCGGGTGCGTGTCGAACCTGGGAGGAAGCGGCAGGTGCGTTGGGACTCACGGAATGGAACCAGATGTCCCTCGAACTCAGCTATCGCGTGCCGAAACCCATTCTCGACTTCGCCAAGCGCGCCCTACCAGACGGGAGTCGAGTGCTGGCACCACTAGGCCTTCGCGAGGGAGAAGAGCCTGTCATTGACAACATCGGCCACAGTCCGACGCTGGCCGACATTGACAACGCTCTGCGGATCTCGGGAGAGGGCGACCTCGTCGGCGTTGTGACCACTGATCCAGTTCTGTTGGCGACGGTGCGCGACCGCACGGTCTTCGTCAAGCCACACGAGGCAAAGGGTCTCGAGTTTGACACTGTGGTCGTTGTCGAGCCCGGCGACTGGTTCGATGGAACCGACGAGGCGAGGCGACTTCTCTTCATTGCGCTGAGTCGGTCGACGAAACACCTTGCGGTTCTGCACTATCTGCCATTGCCAGCAGACCTTCGCTGAGCACGCTGGCCCGTGATGACTTCGGTTGCCGCGAGAACCAGCTGTCAGATGACTGGTCGTATCTCAGCAATTGAAACTGATGGTTGAGATGACAAGGAAGTCATCGCAGGCCCTCGATGTAGTATGACGGTGGCTCATTGTTATATTGAAAGCATGAGTGTTCTTCTCAGCGACTTAGACGAGTCCGCGTCCAATGGACCGTTTGACGAGATCTTTACTCCGGAACAGATCCGAATTTGGATATCAATGTTCGGCGACGAGGCACCGATTGTCTTGCTTGGGCTCCAAGAGGACAAAAGCGAGAAAGTTCGAGAGCTTCTCCTTTGCGCAAAATATTTTCGACTTCGTCTGTCGGATTTTCTTTTGCTTGGTCATTTTGGTAGTCGAATAATCGAGGGGATTTGCGATCCGGAGTGGAGCCATAATTTCGACAAGATTTCTCCATGGCCGGGCTCCGCAGCGCTAACATCATGGCCATCTCTCGGGGGCGAGAATGGTGGGGCTTCAGACTGTTGGGACTGCGTGGATGGCTACTGGCGCGACACGCATTACGAAACGGACTTTGACTGACGATGCAATACAAGCCTTCAAATCGGTATTCACAACTCAGAACAAAGCTGATCATCACGAAGTCGTTGACCCGCGAGGAAGCGGAAGAGTTCATGCGGCTACGGGATGAAGAGGCTGCACGTCTGGAGCGGTTCACGGAGTTCTTGGAAGGCTTCCATGAGCGTCAAGCGCAAGAGCGAGTAACTGAGCACGCAAGACGAGAAGCGTTCATTCGATCTCTTGATCCGTCCCCCACTGATCCCGAAGACGCTGAGTCGCCTTAATTGACAACTCGGAGCTGGGGCCTGGCCGGGACGATTGGGTTTGTCTACAACTGACCGACGTGTGAGGTGATGCTGCTGGGGCCTGGCCCGAAGATGGAACTGAATCACTGGGCTATCCAGTTTGTGTCTACGCGGGCGACATGCGCGTACGCGCGCCTGAGGCTGTCAAGTTTTTGCTGAAAGCCTTGCGGAGATTGGCTCTCGGGTGGCTGGAGGGGAAGCATTTCGGGTGTTGCTGTTTTATGACGCCTTCCTCATTGGGAACACCCCGTTCCTAACCTTGCAGAAGAGAGGTGTCGTGTGGAGTCAAAGTCAGGTGAGTCGGCAAGCCGAGGGATCGATGCGGGGCCCCGTGGGTTCGTGTTTCGGTTTCCTTACAACGCGGCGCTGGTCGAAGCGGTGAAGACGATCGAGGGTCGGCGTTACGACCCTGTCTCGAAGACCTGGACCATTCCGTTGAGTCGAGCGGCCGAGGTATCGGTCATCGCATCGACCCATCGGTTCGCGTTGACCGAGGCTGCGCAGAAAGCTCTCGCCAATCCCCAGGAACTTCAGCCGGCGATCGTTGGTGACACGGGAGTGGTCCGCATTGACGACACCTTCTACATCAAGTTCAAGTACGACCAGGCGCGTGTCGAAGCGGTGAAGACCATCGATGGTCGGCGCTGGCATCCGGACGAGAAGATGTGGTCGGCTCCTCTCTCGTCGGTGCGCCGTGTACGCAGCTTCTGCGAGGAATTCCGTATTCCGACGACTGCTCTCGACGATGTGCCGGATTCCGATCCCGTCGTCGAGCCTGAGATCACGAAGATTCCCAAGGGCTATCTGATCAGTTTTGACTACGACCGCGACCTTGTGCAGCGTGTCCGCGAAATTCCGACGGCCAGGTTTGACCGTGAAGAACAGGTGTGGTTCGTCGCCAACTCTGCGAAGGAAGACGTTGTCGACTTCGCGGAGGAAACCTCCGCCGTGCTCGACGAGGCGTTGGAGATTTCGTTCGCCGACTTCTCCGAGCGTCGGCGCAGGTACGCCATGTCGCTTGCAACCGACTCGGATCTGGTGTTGCCCACGCTGGTCGGCACTCTGAAGGGCTTCCAGAAGGCCGGCATTCGTTTTGCTCTCGACTCGTTGGGATTCGCGGAGCAATCTGGTGATTGGCGTCGAGTCAGCGAGCGTGCGAAGTGCGGTGTCTTCATCGGTGATGAGCAGGGACTCGGCAAGACAGTCCAAGCGTTGGGCGTTCTCGAGGCGGCCGATGCGTATCCGGCAGTCGTAGTGGCTCCTGCGTCTGTGCGCTTGAACTGGCAACGGGAAGTTCGGAAGTGGCTACCGCACCGCACAGTCCAAGTGGTCTACGGCGTCGAGCCTGCGGAGGTCTCTGCGGACATCGTGATCGTGGGCTGGGATGCGCTGCATGGATGGTCCGAGTCTCTGCCGGTGCACGCTGCGGTGTTCGACGAAGTTCACTATGCGAAGAGTGCACGGACACGTCGCACGCAGGCGGCGCTCGAACTGTCGCGTAGGGCAATTGAGGCGGGCGGCTTCTCGGTCGCATTGTCGGGGACGCCGCTGTTGAATAGCCCGGATGAACTGAAGAGCCAGCTGCAGATCATTGGTCGGCTCGAGGAGTTCGGCGGCTCCCGGGGCTTCGACGCTTCATATGGAAAGGCGAAGGAACCCGATCTTGCGGGTCTGGGTCGACGGATGCGCGAGACCTGCTTCGTGCGCCGACTGAAGCGCGATGTCATGGCGGAGCTTAGCGAGAAGGAGTTCTCATCGCTCGTCGTCACCGGCGATGAACGCGTGATGCGCGAGTACCGCATGGCCGAGGCAGGTCTGCGTTTGGAGCTGGGCGAGGAATTGGCACGGGCCACGGCAATGGCAAAGGGATCAAATTCGTCCGAACGGCAGGCAGCGGGACTGCGTGAGTTCCGCAGGAATGCTCAGACTCATCTGGTGCGTCTCGAGCAATTGCGGCAGTTGGCGGCAAAGGCGAAACGCGCTGCAGTCACTGAGTGGATCGAGGACTTCGCCGAGTACCAGAAGAAACTCGTCGTGTTCGGCTGGCACCGCAATGACGTCGACTGGGTGGCAGACAAGTTCGCCGACGGTCTGAAGATCCAAGGCGGCATGAGTGACTCGGACAAGCAGGCGGCCGTCGACAGGTTCCAGACGAGTGACGAAGCTCGTGTGATCTCGTGTTCGATCAAAGCGGCCGGCATTGGTATCACCCTGACGGCGGCGTCGGATGTGTTGTTCATCGAGCAGGGATGGAACCCGGCCGACATGGACCAAGCGGCCGATCGTTGTCACCGCATCGGCCAGAAGGACTCGGTCACCGTGTACACGATGCTGTGCGAGGGCACGATCGACGAGCGCATCGCGGATCTCATTGCGAAGAAGCGGCTGATTGTCAACGCAGTGCTGGAGGGCGAAGACGTCGACGACATCGGTGGCATCTCGATGGCGGTTCTCGAGCAGTACGCCGTCGAGGGCATGACCGGAAACGCGGCCTGACCCGGAAGTTACATTTCCGCTACGTAGTCCAGAAGGCGATCTACTATCGGTGTATCCGTAGGATGGTTGAGGAATGGGAACTAGCGAGGAAATCGAACTTGCAAAGACAATTGAGGCAGGTCGTGAGGCCGAGAAGGCGCTCGCTGTTCCTGAAGAGATTGATCCTCACAAACGCCAAGAACTAGGTCAAGTGATTCGTCTCGGCCACCAAGCCCGCGATCGCCTTCTCGTTGCGAACTTGGGACTAGTTACTTCCGCGGTCGAGCGACTCTGTAAGACGGAGTCACTTCAAGATGACTTGTTCCAGGAGGGTTCCATCGGACTCCTCAAAGCCATCGAGAAGTTTGATTGGCGTCGAGGAGTGCGGTTCTCTAGCTACGCGTTTTTCTGGGTAAACCAAGCCATTTCGCGGGTACTGCCGGATCTGATCTCACCCGTTCGAATCCCCGAGTACCTTCGTCTTGAACTCAATCGGGTCGATGCTATTCAAGAGAGCTTGGCTCAGTCGGGTGAACGTTACGTCGACCTCAATACCTTGGCTGATTCTTGCGGTGTTTCGTTAGAGCGCTTGGTTCAACTTCAGCGCCTCAAGTACATGGCGATCGTTTCAAGTGGTATTGGACAATCCTACTCAGATAGCGATGTCACGGATATCAGCGCAGTTGAGATGTTTGAACTTGTAGAGAGTGAAGCGCATACACGCTCACACCTGGTGAGTTCCCTAACTGAAACCGAACGTCACGTTCTCTTTCTGAGAATTGGATTAGACCGAGGGGTAGCTAGGACCCTTGAAGAAGTTGGGGATGTTTTCGGGATTACTCGTGAGCGTGTTCGGCAAATCGAAGCAAGAGCGATGAGCAAACTGCGCTCAGGACTACGCGGCACTTCTGAGGGGCACGTCGATCCGAGGCGACTACTCGATTATTAGTGCCCCTCGCGTACGCGTATATACGCGCGCGACATGCGTGCGCGCGCCAGAGGCCGTCAAGTCTTTGCGGAAATGCTTGTAGGTCTTGGCTTTGCGCCCGGTCGCTGCGGGCCGAAAAGAAGGGGGTGGGTGTATGACGCCGCCCCATGACAAAGGCACAGAAATCCAAACTGGTTGTAGTTGAGTCGCCGAACAAGGTGAAGACGATCGAGAAGTTTCTCGGCAAGGGCTTCATCGTGAGGGCGACGGTGGGGCACATTGCCGACATTCCCGAGACGAAGGGTGCAGTTGACCCGGCGAATGGGTTTGCGGCGCGCTACGAGTTGAGCGAGCGTGGGGAAGAGGTGGTGGCGCAGCTTCGCTACGACCTGCATTTCTGCGACGAGCTGATCCTGGCAACCGATGCCGACCGCGAGGGTGAGTTGATCGCGGCGCACGTGGTGGAGTTCGCCGAGCCGCAGGTTCCGGTGCGGCGGGTTACGTTCAACGCGGTGACGAAAGAGGCGGTGCTCGAGGCGCTGCGCGGCGGCCGCGCCATCGACGAGGCGCTGGTGGAGGCGGCCAAGACCCGCCGCGTGCTTGACCGCCTGTTCGGTTTTGAAGTGTCGGACGTGACGCGAAAGAAGGTGCGTGGCAACGCAACGGCGGGCCGCGTGCAAAGCCCAGCGCTGCGTCTGGTGGTGGAACGAGAGCGCGAACGCATGGCGTTCCGTTCGGCTGCGTACTGGGGTGTCGAGGGTGAGGCCGAGGGTGGCTTTGCATTCAGGCTGGTGTCGCTGGCGGGCCGTCGCGTGGCAAAGGGTGGTGACTTCGACGCTGCTGGCGTGTTGGTGTCGGACGTATGGGTGCTCGACGAGTCGGCTGCGGTTGGGGTGGCGAATGGTGTGAGTCAACTGACGGTGGTGTCGGTGGACCGCAAGCCGGTGCGGCGCGGGCCACTGGCGCCGTTCACGATGAGCACCCTGTACCAAGAGGCGCTGAACCGTTTGGGCATGTCGACGAAGGAATCGCGCATGGTGTCGCAGATGCTGTTCGACAAGGGGCACATCACCTATCCGCGAACGGATGTGGCGGTGCACGAGCCGGCATCGCGTCGCGAGATTCGTGCCGAGGTGGTGCGGTTGTTCGGTGACGGCGCGGTGTCGCCGACGGAGCGGTTCGTGACGTCGAAGAAAAAGGTGCAAGGAGCGCACGAGGCGATTCGCACGACGGACGTGTCGGTGCGGGTGGTGCCGGGTCTGGGCGGGCGCGAGGCGGCGCTGTACGAATTGGTGTGGCAGCGCACGATGGCCAGCCAAATGGCCGATGCGGTGGGGGAAGTGGTGTCGCTGGTGCTGCGGTCGGGCGAGGCCGACTTCGCCGCGTCGGGAACCTCTTATATAGACGAGGGCTACCGGCGGGTGTGGCCGGTGGATTCGGGCGGTGTGGTGCCGCCAGCATTGGCCGTGGGGGCGGTTGTGGGAGTCGCGTCGGTCGAGGCGAAGCCACATGCCACGCAACCCCCGGCGCGCTTCACCGAGGCGTCGCTTGTGAAGGAACTGGAAGACCTGGGTATTGGTCGTCCGTCGACGTATGCATCGATCATCGCCAAGCTGCGTGACAGATACGTGTGGAGTCGCAGTGGCGAGCGGGCATTGATACCCACGGTGACTGCGTTCGCGGTGCACCGTGTGTTGATGGAGGGCTTCGCACCGCTGGTCGACCTGCAGTTCACCACCGAGATGGAGGCCAAACTCGACGCAGTGGCCGATGGTGGTGCGCTACGAGAAGAGTTGCTGCACGAGTTCTTCTTCGGTGCGGGAACGCGCGACGGCTTGGCCGCGTTGGTCGAACATGCGTTGGTGGGCATCGATGCGCGAGAGATGGTGGCGTTTGACTTGGGTGTCGACCCTGTGTCGGGTGAGCGCGTGGTGGTGCGACCAGGAAAGTTGTTCCGCGGGTCGTTCAGTCCGTATGTGGAAGTGGGCGAGCGGCGTCGTTCGGTTCCCGATGCGCTGGACCCGGCCGAGGTGTCGCTTGAGTGGGCGCTGACGCGGCTTGATGCACCACGGGCGAATCGCCGTTTGTTGGGTGTCGATGCAGCGGGTGTCGAGGTGTGGGTGATCGACGGGCGTTACGGGCCGTACGTGTCGTGCGGCCGCGAGACGCGCGGTGTTGGCGAAGGTGTGTCGTTCGACGCGGTGACGCTGGCAGAAGCGCTGGTGTTGTTGGCAGCACCGAAGCCCGTTCGTCGGGGCCGCCGCCGCCCGCCGCGTGGCTCAAGGTAGTCGGCTCGCGCACCAGGCCTGATTTTCGGTCGCTGCCCGGTTCTGGCTGGTCGTGTGTTGATGCGGGCGCCTGTAAGTCCGCTGTGGGCACAGTGGGCACTGGGTGAGTCGAATTCCGGGGGTGTTGGCGAACACCCCTCTGGTAGATTGCGGTACGACATCAAGAGCGGCTCGGGTGCGAACCCGGGTCCGGCAACCGAGCCAGTCCGGCCACGGTGCCAGTCGCGGGTGGTTCCGCAAGGAACCATGTGCGGCGATGAGGTGAAGGCTGCGTCGGTGTTTCCGTCGGCGCGGTGTTCGCAAACATCGGGCTCTCGTTGTCTTTCCGGTTCACGCTCATGCGTGATGACAGAAAGAGGACAACATGACAGAACAGGAATCACTTCACGAGAACGTCGTGATCAGTTGGGAAGTCAACGACTTCCTGCGAGGGATCGCACGGTCGATCCACCGCGACACCGAGGTGGCCGAAGCCTGGCTTCCGGTCATTCGTGAGGCGTTGCAACGCTGGGTGGTGGGAGACACGTCGACGTGGATCGCGCTGCCCCCGGGTTTCGAGTTTCAGGGCAGACCCGCGGCGCCCGTGTGGTGGCTGCGGGAAGAGAACTACCTGACCATCCTCGAACCGGTCGTACGTTACGACAACGGCGTGTTCGGCGAGGACGAGGAAAAGCCGACGCAAAAGGTTGTCTCGTGCAACCCCGAGAACACAGGAGAAAAATGATGAGCGGAAAAGACAACAAGCAGACGCTCTACTTGCTCGACATCGAGGAGTTTCAGAAAGCCAACGACCAGGAGAGACGCGAGATGGTCAAGGAGTTGCTTCGCGCCCTCTGGAAAGAGGCGGTGAAAGATGACGGCGAATCCGGACCCGGACCCGACTGAGGGCAAGAGCGGCTACGTGCTTGAGATTCTCGAGGCCTTGACCAATGCCGAACTGGAGACCTACGTCAACCACCTCGTCCAGTTAGCGTCCTTCGGGTGAGTGGTGCACCCCAACGACTGATCAACGACATGCGAGGTGTTCGGTACGGCGAGGTGCTTGCGATCTACCTTCGCGAAACTGGTCTTCAGGCAGAGGTGTTCGGCACCCAGATGCTCAACGACTGCCCGCAGGAACTGTGGTCGACGCTGGTGGCGGCCGACATCGCGGCTGAGTTGGGCGCGGTGTTCGTGAAGTTGAACGGCCCGCGCCACTGGGTGCTCGATGGTCTGGGTGCGAAGGTTGCGCCGGTCGAGCCCGTGCTGCGGGAATTCAACGGCTTGTTGATGCGCCGGATTGCAACCGTCGACCTGGGTGACAATCCGCAGTCGGTTCCCTATACCGAGCGTCACGTCGACAGGGGGGCCGTGTTCTTCTGGGATGCCGGCAAGCCCGTCTACGAACTGGTGAGCCCTGACGGTGTCGCCTATGTGATGCAAGCGCGTTGCATCGGCGTCGACCCGAACATGACCGAAGAGTCGTTGATGGGTCTCGGCTCCCGTCTCGCGCTCCCGACGGGTTGGTCCTACCGCGTGCGGACCTTGGACTCGGAGTTGGTCGTCGACACAACGGGTCGCGTTGCAACCGTTCTGCAGGACGAGTTCGAGAACTCCTACACGCTGCCCTGACACGGCCGTGGGCGGTAGCCGGCCGAAGTTTTGTCAGCAATGGTCAAACCGAATCATGTTCTCTCGCCCCCGTAGAATCGGGCGGGTTGGAGTGTGGGGCTGCATTGCTAGCCGGAGATGCGCTTGGCGCGGTGCCGGCTTCGCCTGTCTCAGCAAGTGTTCCGTCGACGAATGGTTCGTTCTCGGTGTCAGTGCCGGGAAGTCTCACCAAGAAGTTCCGTTGACTCGTGTAGGCAGATCTCGATCGAGCGTTCAGCGCAGGTAGGCGGGGCGCTTGGCTTCGAAGGCCGAAATGGCTTCGGCGTGGGTCAGCGTGATGCCGATGTCGTCGAGACCGTTCAGGAAGCGGTGCTGCGTCGGGGTATCCATCGGGAATGAAACGACGATGCCCTTGGCTGGTACTTCGACCTTGAGCTTCTCCATATCGACGACGATCTCGGTCTTGGGGTCGGCCTCGATGGCCTCCCAGATCTTGTTCACGACCGCTTCGTCGACCACGACGGGGATGAGACCGTTCTTCGTACAGTTGTTGCGGAAGATGTCGGAGAACGACGGCGCGATGACTGCGTCGAAGCCGTATTGCTGCAACGCCCACACTGCGTGCTCGCGTGACGAACCAACGCCGAACGACGGGCCGGCAACCAAGACCGTCGCACCGGCGAAACGCTCGTCGTTCATCACGAAGTTGCGGTCGTCGCGCCACGTGGAGAACAGGCCAGCCTCGAAGCCGGTGCGCTCGACGCGCTTCAGCCACTCGGCGGGGATGATTTGATCGGTGTCGACGTCGGACCTCTTCAAGGGGAGTCCGGTACCCGAGATGACGCGTACTGCCTTCATGTTTCTGGTCCTCTCACTTCAAGTCCGCGGGCGTGGCGAAACGTCCGACGATTGCGGTTGCTGCGGCTACTTCCGGAGACACGAGGTGCGTGCGGCCTCCGCGGCCCTGACGGCCTTCGAAATTGCGGTTCGACGTCGAGGCCGAACGCTCACCGACGGTGAGCTTGTCGGGGTTCATCGCAAGACACATCGAGCATCCAGGCTCGCGCCAGTCGGCTCCTGCCTCGGTGAACACCTTGTCGAGACCCTCGGCGATGGCCTGGGCCTTCACGCGGTGCGAACCGGGAACGACCATCACACGCTTTGCGGTGACCTTGCGACCCTTCATCACCGACGCTGCAGCGCGCAGGTCTTCGATGCGCGAGTTGGTGCACGATCCGATGAACACCGTGTCGACGGCGATGTCGCGAATCTTCTGTCCCGGGGTGAGGCCCATGTATTCGAGGGCGCGTGCCACCGTGTCGCGCTGTGTCGCGTCAGAAAAATCATCTGGCGAGGGGATCGAAGCGTCGATACCCAACACCTGGCCGGGGTTCGTGCCCCACGTGACCTGCGGTGTCAGCTTCGATGCGTCGATGACAACTTCCTTGTCCCACTTCGCGCCGTCGTCGGTCGACAGGGTCTTCCAGTCGGCGACTGCCGCATCCCAGTCGGCACCCTTTGGCGCATTGTCGCGACCGCGCAGGTAGTCGAAGGTTGTTTCGTCAGGTGCGATCAGGCCCGCACGTGCGCCAGCCTCGATGCTCATGTTGCACACAGTCATGCGACCTTCCATCGACAGCGCACGAATGGCCGAGCCGCTGTATTCAATGACGTGGCCGATGCCGCCGCCCGTGCCGATTTCGCCGATGATCGCCAACACGATGTCCTTGGCCGTCACGCCGGCCGGCGCAACACCTTCGACCGAGACGCGCATCCACTTCGGGCGCGACTGGGGCAACGTTTGGGTGGCAAGCACGTGTTCGACCTCGGAGGTGCCGATACCGAAGGCAAGCGCACCGAACGCACCGTGCGTAGCCGTGTGGCTGTCACCGCACACCACTGTCATGCCGGGAAGCGTGCGACCCTGTTCGGGTGCAATGACGTGCACGATGCCCTGGTCTTTGTGGCCCATCGGGAACACCGTCACGCCGAACAGCGCCGCGTTCTCGTCGAGAACTTCGAGCTGGCGCTTCGAGATCGGGTCGGCGACGGGCAGGTGAATGTCGGCCGTCGGCACGTTGTGGTCGGCAGTCGCGATCGTGAGGTCGGGGCGGCGCACCGAACGACCCGACAGGCGCAGACCCTCGAAGGCCTGCGGGCTTGTCACCTCGTGCACCAAGTGCAGGTCGATGTAGAGAAGATCGGGTTCACCCTCACCGCGGTGAACGACATGGCGCTCCCACACCTTTTCGGGAAGTGTCATCGGCTTGCTCATGTCTGCCCTCCATTTCAACGTCTCAAAATATGGGATATAATTCCCAACTAATGAAAAGCGTATCTGGGGTTGGAGTCCTCGACAAGTCCGTTCTGGTACTGCACGCGCTGTCGACAACCACAGAAGGAATGACGCTTGCCGAACTGCAGGACGCCACCGCACTTCCGCGAGCCACGGCCCACAGACTGGCGGGTGCACTCGAGGAACACGGCTTCGTCCGCCGAAACGGCGACGGCCGCTACGTTCTCGGCTTCGCTCTTTCGGCACTCGCCGCCACTGCACAGAAGCAGTTTCCCCTCGCAGCAACTGCACGACCGATTCTCGAACGTCTTGTCGATACAACGGGAGAAAGCGTGCAGCTCTACGTGCGCGAAGGCGACAACCGACGGTGCGTGCTCTCCTTGCAGTCGCCGCACGGGTTGCGTTGGATCATCACCGAGGGCGAGGTGTATCCCCTCGGCCGCGGCAGTGCAGGTCACGTCCTCGCAGAACGCCAACTCAGTAAAGGGGGCTGGATCGAAAGCGTTGCCGAACGCGAGGCCGGAGTGGCCAGTGTCAGTGCTCCGGTCATCATCGACGGCCACACGATCGCCGCGGTCAGTATCTCTGGTCCCATCGAACGGCTCACCCGCGCCCCCGGCAAGAAGTTCGGCGCCGCAGTAACGAAAGCGGCCGCAGGGATTGCCTCCCTGCGGCCGCTGTAATGCGTATTCGGTTGTTGCGTCGCGCTACGGAATGAGCACGATCACCACGCGGCGGTTCTTTGCCTGGTCGGCTTCGGTCTTGCCGGTGCGTGCTGGGTCGAGTGCGCCAACACCGGCGATTACGAACGGACCCTGTGCTCCGATCGACTTCAACGCGGCAAGCGTCGACTCGGCACGCGCCTTGGAGACCGCGACGTTGGCGGGGGAGTTGCCGTTCAGTGTTCCCGAGTGGCCGATCAACAGCACCGAACCGGCAGCCGAGATACGGGCCTTCAAGGAACGCAGGCGTCCCATCGCCTTGGCATCGAGTTTCGTCGACATCACGTCGAAGTAGATCGGCGCCAACATCACGATTTCGTTGCCGACCTTGACTTCGCTGATGTCATCAGCGACAACCGTGGTCTTCAACGTACGCAACACCGCACGAGTCTTCGCATTCACCACTTCGGCAATGCACTTGCCTTCATCGATGAACACCAACTCATCATCGTTCGGCACGCAGACAGCAGGGGTCTTGGTCTGGACATCCATGACCTTGTTCTGAGCAGATGTCAACACGTTGATCGCCGACGAAGCCGCAACTTCTGCCGGTGGTGCGGTGTAAACCTTCGTGTCGGTCACCGTGACACCGGGCTTCGCTGCTGCGTAAACGTTCGCGACAGTGGTTGTTGTTGCAACCGTCGTGGTTGTTGCGGCAGCAGTAGTGGTGGGTGCCGCCGTAGTTGTGGTTGTTGTTTCCACAGTGACGACCAGGGGTACGAAATTCGGCGACAATGTGTTTCTTGCGGCCCACCCAGTCGGGTATCCGGCCATGATGTCGCCCGTGACCGCATATTGAATGTGGTACGACCCGTCGGCGATGAAGTTTTCATCGACCGGGGTCGATGGAACTCCATTTGTGTAGGACTGTTTGGTCATCTTGTCGACCGTGATGGTGAAGCTGTTGTTCGTCACGGTGGGCAGGCTGCTACCGGTCAGCCTGACTGCCGTGTAGTCGGTGTACGACGCGCCGAATCGCGGTACCGATAGGTCGAATGACGTTGGTGCGATCCTCACGTAGACACTGTTCAGTGCCGATGCGGGCAGGTCCGAAAAGGTAACTTCGACCTTCCCCCCCTTTAAGACTGCGGCGGCCTTGAATCCGGTAGCGAGCGTCTGTTGCGATCCCGATGACCCACCACTACTGCCCCCACTGCTTCCGCCGCCACTGCTGCTCTGTTGTATGCGACCCGTCTTGATTACAACGGGAAGAGCCGAGTCAGTGGTGTCATTCTGGGCCAACTGGCCTTTGGTGTTGCTTCCCCAGCACCACCTTAAAAAACAGGTGAAGCCGGTTGGCGACGACTTTGATACGGCGATTACTGGGTTACTGTGGTTATCCCCCGGGTCAAAACTCGCGGCCGGATTCGCGGGAATTGCAACCGGCTTGGTTTCGCGGGGGTTGCTCGAGCCAGCAATCTTGCCACCGTTTTCGCCCCAGCAATGGAGGAAGCGGGTGCTCGCACCGGTGTAGGTCCACGCGCACATGGTCTTGCCGCCGCCGCCGAGATAGCGGCCGGCGCTTGTCGAGGCGCCTTGGGTGTAGCTGTTCTCGAACGTTCCGTTTGCTGCAACCAATGTTGGCACGGTCTTGTCAACGAGCGTGCCGTCACCAACCTGGCCTTCGTCGTTGCGACCCCAGCAGTACATGTTGCCGTATCCGCTGTTGCCCGCAATACATGTCGAGTGGGCGGTGCTGGCGAGAGACGATGCTTGTTGAGCCTCGCTTGCGCCCGCTGCGGCGCTGATGTTGGTGATCACCGGAGTCAGACTGCGCGCAGTCGAGCCATTGCCGAGTTGGCCGTACGTGTTATCGCCCCAGCAATACACCGTTCGCGGTGACATGTTGAAGTGAGTTGCACAAGTGTGGGATTGGCCCAGAGTTACCGCGTTACCAACATTGCCCGAGGCGAATACGCCGTCGGGCTTGACTGGAAGCGAGCGATCGGTGGTGCTGCCATCGCCAAGCTGCCCAGTCGTGTTGCGTCCCCAGCAGTACAGCTGGCCTGATTTGACGGCGCACGTGTGGTCGTAACCCGCGAAGACTTGGTCGACGCCTGTGTTGGTGAAACCCTCTGCGGAGTTGTCGGCCACTCGCGTCGGAACGTTCTTTCCGCTCGTGGTGCCATCGCCCAGCTGGCCGTAATCATTGGCACCCCAGCAGTAGACGGCGCTGGGCGCAGAAGCGTTGGGCGCGGTGATGAAACATGAATGCCTCTCGCCGACCGTCGTGTAGAAAACGTTGGCGAAGAGCATGCCATTGTTGGCCTCACGGATTTGTTTGCCGTAGGGGAGGTCGGTGTATGCACCCGACCCCAATTGCCCGTAGCCGTTCCCACCTGCGCAGTGGTAGCCGCTCATCGAAACGAAACAAATGTGTTCGGCGCCGGCGTAAATGTTGTTCGCGCGGAACACGTTTTCAATGACGACGCTTGATGTCGTCGCCGACGCAACGTTGGACGGGCTCGACGGGCTGATGATGCCGAGAAGTATCACGGCGAGAACAATCATTGATTTGGGTTTGAGCTTCATGAGTTTAATGTACCATATGTCTGATAACCTATAAACTTATGGTCTTATAAATGTGCGGCGCACGAGGTGCAGACTGATGGTGATGTTGACAAGTGCAAATGATCCGGTGCGGGAGCGGATTGTGGCTGCGTCGCTGCGGGCGATTGGTGAGTCGGGGACGGCGGGCCTGCGGGTGGTGGCGGTGGCCCATGAGGCCGGGGTGTCGCAGGGGATGATTCGGTATTACTTCGGGGATCGGCAGGGCTTGGTTGATGAGGCGTTGGCCCGCCGCTTTGGTGAGCGGTTCGGCCAGTTCATGGGAGTATTCGCCGAGCGGACGAAGGAATGTTCGACGCCTGCCGAGTTCCGTTCGGTGATCCAGGGGGTGCTGGAAGCGGTGTTCGTGCCCGAGCGTGCGTCGATGCGTTTGGAACGCAACAGCGACCTGGGCGAGGCAGTTGCGCGGCCGGCGCTGGCAGCAAAGATTGCAGCCGAGCGCGACAAGTCGCTGGGTGAGTTGCGCGACATTGTTTCCGACGCGCAGGCGCGAGGGTTGATGCGTGCCGATCTCGACCCGACGGCGGTGGCGGGCCTGCACTTGGCCATGGTGCACGGGTGTTCGATGTTCGAATTGGGTGCGAGTTCCGTTGGCGTTGAAGTCTTGCGTCAGGTGTACATGGACGCACTTTTTGCGTTGATTTTTGATTGACGACATTTCAGTGTGTCGTGCACACATGGGAGCATGACAGAAAAACAGACATCACATCCCGTTACACCCGCTGATCTTGCCACGATGGTGGAGGCACGAATCGATGACTCGCTTGGCGTGACTGCCAAGCCTTTCGACCTCGACCGTGCGCGTTTGTACGGCGTGAACTTCCGCGGTGACGACCTTCAGCTGTCCTTCGTGCTGGAGCATGGCGACATTTATCAGCTGCTCGAAGTTCCGGAGTCGGCATGTGCCCGGATGTTCGATGCGGCCGCGCTGGTGACGTGCGGCTGGGCGGCGCCCATTGCGCCGGGAACGGGTGAGCCGGATGGTGCGCCGAGTGAACACCCACAGCGCCGGCGAGTACGGCTGGTCGTGGTGGTGGGCGATGCGGGGGTGGCATCGGTTCTGCGCTTTGCGGATGACGCGGCGTCGCCGATTCTCGACGCGGGTGAGGCCAAGGGCCCACTGGCCGATGCAGTGGCGGGGTATTGGACGGCTGATTGAGCCGTAGCCTTGACGGCGTGACGGCCGTTCAAGGCGCTTTCGATGTTGCGGCATGGGCCGACGAGATTCGGGCATTAGCTACCCAACGCGATGCGGTGATTCTCGCCCACAACTACCAGGTGCCCGAGATACAGGACGTGGCCCACCACGTGGGTGACTCACTCGCGTTGTCGCGCATCGCCGCCAAGGCCGATGCCTCGACCATCATCTTCTGCGGCGTTCATTTCATGGCCGAGACGGCGAAGATCCTGGCCTACGACAAGACGGTATTGATTCCCGACGAAAAGGCTGGTTGTTCGCTGGCCGAAACCATCAACGGCGAACAGTTGCGCGCTTGGAAGGCGCAGCATCCCGGGGCCGTCGTAGTGAGCTACGTGAACACCACGGCCGAGGTGAAAGCCGAAACCGACATCTGCTGCACGTCGTCGAATGCTGTTGAAGTGGTGGCCTCGATTCCGGCCGACCGCGAGATTCTCTTCTGTCCTGACCAGTTCCTGGGCGCACACGTTCAGCGCACGCTGGGTCGCGAGAACATGCACATTTGGATGGGCGAGTGTCACGTGCATGCGGGTATCAACGGCGCCGAATTGCGGCGGCGTGTGGAAGAAGAGCCGGATGCCGAGCTGTTCATTCACCCCGAGTGCGGTTGTGCGACGAGTGCGTTGTATCTCGTCGAGTCGGGTGTCGTGCCGAAAGAGCGGACGCGCATTTTGTCGACCGGGGGCATGGGTGACGCGGCGGTGACAACCAAGGCGAAGAAAGTGTTGATCGCCACCGAGACGGGAATCATTCACCAGCTGCAGAAGTCGAACCCGCTGGTGATATTCGAACCCGTGAACCGTGCCGCGGTGTGCAAGTACATGAAGATGATCACGCCCGAGAAGTTGTCGGCATGTCTGAAGACCGGACGCGACGAAGTGACGGTTCCGCGCGAGATCGCCGATCGGGCGCGGCAGTCGGTCGAGCGGATGATCGCACTCGGCACACCCTCGAAAACGGGGGAGTAGGTGCACAGCGCACCCTTCGGCGTTGCGTTTCCCACGCAACTCGCGGCGCCCGCACCAACCTGGGAGCGCGACATCGACGTGGTGGTGCTGGGAAGCGGTGCCGCGGGCTTGGCCGCCGCATTGGCGATGCGTCCCGTGCGCGAAGTGGTGCTGGTCACGAAGGGTGAACTGGCCGCGGGTAGCACGCAATGGGCGCAGGGTGGTTTGGCCGCGGTGCTCGACCCGAAGGATTCGCTCGAGGCGCATGTTGCCGACACGCTGGCGGCCGGTGCGGGTCTCTGCGACGAGGCGAACGTGCGCACGCTGGTGGCCGAGGCGCCGACCGCGATTCGCTATCTCATGAAGTTGGGTGCGGCGTTCGACCCGGGTGTGGATGGCGCCCCGGCTTTGACGCGCGAGGGCGGCCACTCGCACAGTCGCATCGTGCACGCCGGTGGCGACCAGTCAGGTGCCGAAGTGCAGCGCACGCTCGACCAGTCGGCGATGAACGCGGGTGTGCAGGTGATGGAGCACACGTTTGCTCTCGACCTGTTGGTCGGTTTCGACCGCAACGGTGTACGTCGAGCGGTGGGCGTGCGTGTCGCGCGACTGAACCCCGATGGTTCGGTTCTCGATGTGGGTCACATCACCGCGCGGGCCGTCGTTGTTGCGACGGGTGGTCTGGGACAGGTCTTCGCATCGACGTCGAACCCGCCCGCAGTGACGGGTGACGGTCTGGCATTGGCGCTGCGTGCCGGTGTGGAAGTGGCCGACATGGAGTTCATTCAGTTCCACCCGACGGTGTTGTGGCAGGGTGCCGATGCCAAGGGGCAACTTGCCTTGATCAGCGAAGCCGTGCGCGGTGAGGGCGCCTCGTTGATCGATGGTTCCGGAGCGCGGGTGATGGAAGGTGTGCACCCCTTGGGAGATCTCGCGCCGCGCGACGTCGTGGCGGCGGCGATTTCGCGCCGCATGGCCGGGGCACCGGGAGGCGTCGACGACCACGTGTTTCTCGATGCCACGGCGATGGGCGAAGAGTTCGAGCGCCGCTTTCCTTCGATCACCGCATCGTGCAGGCACTTCGGTATCGAACCGTCGCGGGACCTCATTCCTGTCGCCCCGGCCGCCCACTATTTCTGTGGCGGCATCACTGCTGGTCTGAACGGGATGACGTCTCTCCCCGGGTTCTTCGCGGTGGGTGAAGTTGCCTGCACGGGTGTGCACGGAGCAAACCGCCTCGCCTCGAATTCACTGACCGAAGGAGTCGTGGCGGGAACACGCGTTGGACGCGAACTGAGTTGGTTGTTGCCCGAGAAGTGTCCGCCCGTCGAGGTGGTTGGTGGTGCGCTTCTCGATCCGCAGGATCGTCGCGTGTTGCGCGAGACGATGAGCCGCAACGTTGGCGTGCTGCGGCGTCCCGAAGGGCTGGCCGTGGCACGCGAAATCGTCGACGATCTGGCATTTGGGGCAAACGTCAAAGTTCAGCCGTCACTCGAGGCATTCGAGGCGACAAATCTGCTGACCGTCGCTGCGGCCGTCATCGGGTCGGCCGAACTGCGCAGCGAAAGTCGCGGGTGTCACCGACGCGTCGACCATCCCGAACCGCGCGACGAATGGGTTCGCCACATCACGGTGCAGTGCGAAGATGGCGTGATGAGGTTTTCATCGTGACTCCCAGACACGAGCAGCCGTTTTATCCACTGTCGCCACAGATCGACAGTCACCTGCACGACGTTGGGCTGTCGCCGACGTACGTCGAGGCGCTGATCCGCAGCGCGATTCTTGAGGACCTGGACGACGGATACGACGTCACCACGCACTCCACCGTTCCCGGCGACCACCGCAGCGAAGTGGTGTTCACTGCACGCAAGCCCGGATGCGTGGCGGGCGTGCCGGTCGTTGCGGCCGTGCTGGAGGTTGTTTGTGGGACGACGAACCTCCTCTACGAGCCACTTGTGCAAGACGGCGATGTCGTGTTGCGCGACGCGGCATTGCTGCGTGCCGAGGCTTCGACGCGCGACTTGCTGACATCCGAACGCACTGCGCTGAATCTGTTCTGTCACCTCAGTGGTATTGCCACAACCACCCGTGAATGGGCCGATCAACTGTCACGCACCGGTGCGGTGGTGCGCGATACGCGCAAGACAACACCGGGCTTGCGGAAGTTGGAGAAGTACGCGGTGCGCTGCGGTGGTGGCCAGAACCACCGTATGAGCCTGTCGGACGCTGCTCTCGTGAAGGACAACCACATCGCCGCTGCGGGTGGAGTGGCTGCTGCGTTCCGCGCCGTTCGTGAACACGCGCCAAACATCACGGTGGAGATCGAAGTCGACACACTCGATCAATTGCGCGAGGCCCTCTCTGCGGGCGCCGACCTTGTTCTCCTCGACAACATGCCGCCCAACGTTTTGCGCGAGGCAGTTGCAATTTCCCGGCAGCACTCCGCGGCCACCGGCCGAAAGGTGATCCTCGAGGCAAGTGGAGGCCTGACATTGGCCAACGCCGGCGCCGTTGGTGCAACTGGTGTCGACTACATCTCCGTTGGTGGCCTGACGCACTCGTCGTCGATTCTCGACATCGGCCTCGACTACGTCCGCACCCTGTAAGCGAGCTCCGACACGTCTCGGATTCAATCGTCCGGGCAGGGTTAGTGTGCTCGCAGGCCCGCGCGGGCGGGCCGAAAGGTGGGGGCCATGAACGATGGAGTTGTGGCGAAGGCGGTTGCTTTCGCAAATGCCGACGGTGAGTTCCAGTACAACGCAAGGTGGTGGACCGGTTCGATGACGATTCTCGTCGACGGTTCGGGTTGGCGCATCGACGTGACGCGCGGAAACCTTGGCGCGGCCTCATCGGCGACGGGCGACGGTCTCTCCGGCTCGGGCAACGACTTCGTGGTGAACGCGAGCACCGAAACCTGGAACCAGCTTCTGGCTTCGGTTCCACCGTCGGGTTACGTCGACTACATCGCTGCAGCGGCGGTTGGCGGCTTGGTGTTGAGCCCTGCGCACCCTAATGCCGAGCGGCACCTGGCGACGCGTCGCTTTTGCGAGCTGCTGCGCGCTGCGGTGAACAGTTCGGATCCCGCTCCGAACCCGAGCGGTTACACACGGCCACACGGAACTTTCGACAAGGCGACCGGCCGATACGTACACCTGAACATCGGTGGTTACGACAACCGTGTCTACTTCGAAGAGGCTGGTTCGGGAGTCGGTCTGTTGTGTCAGCACACGGCCGGTGCCGACGGACGACAGTTTCGACACTTCTTGGAAGACGAACGCATCACGTCGAAGTATCGCGTGATCGTCTACGACATGCCGTTCCACGGCAAGTCGCTTCCGCCGGTGGAAAAGGCATGGTGGGCCGAGCGCTACACGTTGACGCCCGAGAATGCGATGGCCCTGCCGGTGCAATTGGCGCAGGTGTTGGGCCTCGATAGACCGGTGTTCATCGGCTCGTCGGTCGGCGGAATGCTGGCGCTTGATCTAGCCCGATATCACGCCGACGATTTCCGCGCGGTTCTCGCACTCGAGGGCGGGCTGCATGCAGACATTCCCGAAGGTGCATTGGAAGACTCACAAGACATTGACCCCGCGAAACATGCGGCAACGATGATGATGATCATGTCACCGACGGCGCCTGAGAGCTCGCGGCAGGAAACGAGGTTGCACTATGCGCAAGGGGCGCCTGGCGCATTTCCCGGCGACATCGACTACTACGCAGTGACCCACGACCTGCGTGGTCAGGGGCATCTCATCGACACGCGCAAGTGCGCGGTGCATCTGTTGACGGGTGAGTACGACTTTCCGACGATTCCGTGGACGGAACTGGCGGGCCGCGAGATTCCGGGGTCGACCATGCAGATCATGAAGGGTCTCGGACACTTTCCGATGTCGGAGGATCATGAGGGGCTGATGAGGTACGTGCTCCCTCTTCTCGACGAAATCGCGGCCAAGTGATGGCATCACTGCACGGGTGTGTGGCAATTGTGACCGGCGCCTCGTCGGGAATCGGTGAGGCGACGGCGCGTGACCTGGCCGGACGCGGTGCGATCGTGGTGGCGGCTGCGCGCCGTGCCGACCGTCTGGCAAGCCTTGCCTCGATGGTCGCTAATGTGTACGCCTCTCAATGCGACGTCACCGACGTTTCCTCGGTGCAGCACATGGTCGACGGAACTGTTGCACGCTTCGGGCGCATCGACGTCCTGGTGAACAATGCCGGCATCGGTCTCACCGGCCCCGCCGTGCAAGTCGACCTCGACGACTGGCGTCAGATGGTTGATGTCAACGTGATGGGCGTGTTGAACTGCACGCACATTGCCCTGAAACATCTCATCGATGCCGCGGCCGGTCCGAGAGGAGTGGCCGACATCGTGAACATCAGCTCGGTCGCGGGCCGCAAAGCCTTGCCGGGGAGTTCCGTCTATGCGGCAACGAAATTCGCGGTGAACGCTTTCAGCGATGGGCTGCGGCAGGAACTGGCGGCGAAGCATGTGCGGGTGTCGATTGTCGCGCCGGGCTTCACCAAGTCCGAGTTCATCGAGCACATTCGCCCGGACCTGCTGGCCAAGATCCGCGCAAGTCTCGAGGCGATGCCGGCGATGACCTCGGAGGAAATTGCCGAAACCGTCACCTTCTGTGTGACGCGGCCGGCGGGCGTATCGGTGAGCGACCTGTTGGTGCGGCCAACCGAACAGGAGCGCTGACAATGACCGTGCACACTTGGATCGACGGGTTGAAGTTTCCCGAAGGACCGGTGCTGATGCCGGATGGGTCGGTGATGTTGAGCGAACTGTTGGGCAACAAGGTCGTGCAGGTGTGGCCCGACGGCGCGAAGAAAGTGATCGCTGAACCTGAGGGCATGCCGAACGGTCTTGCGTTCGGGCCCGACGGCTTTCTGTACTGCGCAAACATGGGCGGTCTGCTGAAGCCGGGCATCCTCGGTTCGATGCCGGGGGTCGATGTGAAGCGGCTCGCGTATCGCGGGGGCAGCATTCAGCGCATCGACGTGGCGACGGGTGAGTGCACCGACATCCTGACTGAGTGCGAGGGTCACGGACTGCGTGCCCCCGACGACCTGGTGTTCGATCATGCGGGTGGATTCTGGTTCACCGACATAGGTGTGTCCGACCACGACACGCGCAAGGCCGACGAGACGGGTATCTATTACGTTCCCGCCGACATGTCGAGTGTCAAGCGGGTAATCCGTTCGACCGTCCCGACGAACGGTGTCGGGATTTCCCCCGACGGGTCGAAGCTCTACTGGACCGAGTATCTGACCGGTCGCTTGTTCATGCGTCGGATCACCGCACCCGGCGTGCTGGAAGAACCCGAGCTGCCATTTGGCGACTGCATCTTCACGCACCCGCTGCCCGTGACGTGGTTCGATTCTCTGACCGTCGGCGCGAACGGCGAGATCGCCGTGGCGGTGCACAACGGCACGCCACAGGGCCGAAGTGGTGTGATCACGTTCAGCCCTGCCGGCGACGAGGTCCACTACATGGGCTTCGACGATGCGTGGACGACCCACGTGCTGTTCTCATTCGAAGGCGACCCGACGGCATACGTCACATTGTCGGGAACGGGTCGGCTGGTGTCGCTGCCGTGGCACTACCACCAGATGCGTCCGCTGCATGGGCCGCGTTGAGGTGAGGTGACCAGCGTGGGCGTCGTCAACGAACTCGACAACGATCTTCGTTCGATCCTGCCAGGCGAATGGTTCACATTTGCCGAAGGTCGGGACTGGAATGCCCTGCGCGAGGTGCAACAGTCAGTCGGATCGCAGGCGATCGTTCGTGCGCTCGGTCGTTGCGGCTGGATCGCGCCGCATTGGGATGTCGAGCATGGCGGCCGCGGGCTGCCGGAATCCGACGCAGCCCTGGCGATCGCTCATCTCGATTCATTGGCAGTTCCGCGCATTCCGCGGGGGACCGGTTTTGTTCTGGCTGCACCCGCGATTCGCCAATTTGCCTCGGAGGAAACGAAGCGTCGGTTCCTGCCCAAGATCGTGACCGGCGAGGAGATGTGGGCGCAGTTGTTCAGCGAACCCGGTGCCGGCAGCGACCTTGCGTCACTTGCCTGCCGCGCGGTGCGCGATGGTGGCGAATGGGTCGCGTCAGGGCAAAAAGTGTGGACGACTTTGGGCCACGAAGCCGACATTGGAATGCTTCTCGCCCGCACCGACCCCGATGTACCAAAGAACAACGGCATTACCTATTTCGCAGTCGACTTGCGCGCACCCGGTGTGGAGTTGCGGCCACTCATCCAGATGACCGGCGAGCACGAGTTCAACCAGGTCTTTCTGTCCGACGTGCGGATACCTGATTCCTGGCGAATCAGTCCGGTGAACGAGGGGTGGGCGGCATCGAATGCGTCGCTTGCAGCGGAACGGATCACGCTCTCGGGCCAGGGGGCCGGTGGTCCCCAAAAGCGCAGCATCCTCGGTGGCAAGACAACCGATGAGGTGTTGGCTCTTGCACACGATCGTGGCCTCACGCCTGTGCAACGCCAACGACTGGTCGAAGCGTGGATCAATGCAAAGACACTGGGGCTGACTGTCGGTCGGATGAGAGGGCCGGCAGGGTCGATCACCAAGGTGATGAAGGCGAAGTCAAATCAAGAACTGCAGTGTCTGGCCCTCGAGATTCTCGGGGCTGATGTGATCGGCTGGGATGGTGGCGTGAAGTCCGAGTATGCGAGGTACGTACGCGAGTTCCTGCGCACGAGAGCAAACTCGATCGAAGGCGGAACGAGCGAGATTCAACGCAACATCATCGGCGAGCAGGTGCTGGGACTTCCCCGTGAACCCAACCCATGGGCGGGTCAACCATGGACGCAAGTGCCGCGAAACTAGGCCCGGTCGTCCTTCACGGAGAAGCCGACGATGATCCGTTGGCTCTTCATGTTCGGGTCGGTTGAAGCTCGGGGAACACGACCAAAACACTCGGGTGAACGCCCGGGTGAACGCCCGAGGCGTGCGGGACATCCCGCGGCTTTGGCCGTATGCGGACGCTGAACCCGCAGACCCGACGTGCAACAACTGTCAAGGGCGCGAGTGTACGCGCACAGACGCCGTCTCTTGCGGTGCGTCAGTCGCGTGATGCAAGCCAGGCAGCTTCCGCCTGACCGAGGGGCGTGGACGGCGCGGCGTTGACCATCGGCCACAGCTCCTCGGCGATACGACGGTAATTGCCGTTCGCGCGCAGTTCGCCAAGCAGTGCGTAGAGACCGAGATTGATGCGTTGGATGAAAACGAACGCGCGGGGAACCGACGCATAGTTGGCGATGGGGCTCGTGCGGTCGAAAGTATGCCGAACAATCGACGACGAGTACTCCGGTGTCCAATGCATCACGTGTGATTCGCGCACCGGAGCGTAGAACTGCGAGAAGTAGTCACCAATCTGATCGGTCGTTACGGGGGCATCGGGCTTCAAGAGTCCGGCATCCTCGATGATCCTGCGGAACGCGGCACCATCGTGGTTGATGGCGGCGGCCGAGATCATGTTCTTGAAGACGGTCATCTCCTCCTCGGAGAAGTGTTTGACGAGTCCGTAATCGAGGAATGTGATGCGAATACTCTTCGGGTCGTCGAGGTGGAAGATGTAGTTGCCGGGATGTGGGTCGCCGTTGAAGGCACGGAAGCGATAGAGAGACCGGAATACGTAGCGGAATATCGCTTCGGCGGCGCGGTCGCGAACGTCTTGTGGTTGTTGCATCAGTTCGGCCCAGGAACTGCCGGTAACAAGATCCGAAGTAATGACGCGGGCCGAGGAGAGGTGTGGGTGCACCCGTGGAACGTTCACGAAGGGGTGGCCGGTGTAGAAATCGGCGAATTCCTGCTGGTTTTTTGCCTCGCGCGTGTAGTCGAGTTCCTCGGAGAGACGTTCCCGTATTTCAGCCACCATTTCCTCGGGTTCGAAGGCCTTGAAGCCGAAGGCGAGGATCGCGCCGAGAAGGTCGGCATTCTTCAGATCGGCGGCTATCGCCTCGGCGACGCCCGGATACTGCACCTTCACCGCAACAGCCCGGTGTTCGCTGGTGGTGGGGTCGGCGATGATGGCGCGGTGCACCTGGCCGATGGACGCCGAGGCGATGGGTATGTCGTCCCACTCGACGAAAAGCTGCGAAACCGGAGCGCCGAATTCTTCTTCGATGACGCGACGCGCAAGGTCACCACTCATTGGCGGGGCGTTGTTCTGTAGTTCGGCGAGCGCGAGACGCAACGGTTCGGGAAGGCCGTGGTCGAGGTAGCTGGCCATCTGGCCGAGCTTCATGAGCGCACCCTTCATGTTGCCGAGACGATCGGCGATTTCGGTGGCGTTCTTCAATTCACGCGAGTGATCGAGGGCTTCCTTGCGTTGTGCGGATGCGAACAACTTCTTTGCGGCGGTCGTGGCGTAGTTGGTCCCGACCTTGACTCCGAGCCTTGCGATCTCGGCGTTGCGCCCGAGACGACGGCTGGACGAGAGAGGGGATGGGGGCCGTGGCATGTGGTCAGGTCCCTGCTCGCTCGACCGCGGACCTGCAGGCACGCACGAGGGTGGGTACGAATTGATCGGCAGCGGCATAGACGGCATCGTGGTCGGCATCGACTCGGAAGGCCTCGGCACGGGGGAGTGCCTCGAAGAGTCGCAACTGACGCTTCACCGGAACGACCCGGTCGCGCATGGTGATCAGGACACTTGATGGAACATCGACCGTGCGAATCCAGTCGCGTGAATTGAACGACCCGAGCGCACCACCGGCCTCAAGAATCGTGCGCCAATCATGCTGCTGCAACTGCGCGGCGGCCCAGGGTTCCCAGTTGCTCACCTTTCGCTGGAGGTAGACACGTTCGGTGATTCGTTCGCGGGTACGCGATGGTGTGACGCGAGCGAGTACGCCGAGTCCGTGCAGTCCCAGAAACGACAGCCGCTCCTGGCGGGTGGAGGCAAAGTAGCCCGATGTTGCCGCCAGGACGAGGGCGCGGACGCGTGATTCGTGGCGTTTCCAGAGAAGTTGTGCGATCGACCCACCCATCGAATACCCGACGGGAATGAAGGTCGCAATGCCCAGATGGTCGGCGAGCGCAGCCACGTCATCGGCGCACGCGGCAAGAGTGAAGGGTTTGTTCGAACGAATTCCACGACCGTGGCCGCGTTGGTCAGGTGCGACGACACGAAAGTGCTCACCCAACGCGCGGTAACACGTGAAGAAGTTGAGGTCGGCAGTGGCAGTCCACCCGTGCAACAAGACGAGTGTCGGTGCATTCGGCGGGCCGGGGACCTCGCGGAAAAACATGGTTCCACGGCCGGGGAGCATGATCTCGCGGCCGGAGGGGAGCTGGGGGGTTCGCGGTTCGGTGTAGGTCACGGGTCAGTCGGGGTGTTCGACAGCCAGGATGCGCACACGCAACGTGCTGCCGTTCGGGGTCTGGTAGTCCACCCAGTCTTCAGCACGGCGTTCGAGGAGTGCTGCACCGAGGGGTGCCTTTGGGCTCATGATCTCGACCCCCTCCCGTCGCTCTTCGATGTGACCAATGAAATAACGCTCGGCCATGTCGTCGTCGTCACCCTCGTAGACGATGGTGACGGTGCAGCCGATCGACACCTCACCGTCCTCGCCCGCCGCGATGATCTCGTGGTCCTCCAGGATTGCCTCGAGTGTTCGGATGCGGGCCTCCATGTGCCCCTGTTCATCCTTGGCGGCGTGGTAGTCGCCGTTTTCCGACAGGTCGCCCATTTCGCGCGCCCGTCCGATCTTCTCGGCCACCTGAATGCGGCCACGTGTGGTGAGGTCATCGAATTCGGCCTTCAATCGGTCGTGGGCGACCCGCGTGAGTTGGTGGCGTGCCATGGGAAAAAGGCTACCCACGGGCATGCCGTTAGCCTGCGTGTCCATGGCACATCGCATTGCAGTCATTGGTGGTGACGGAATCGGACCGGAGGTCACGACCGAAGCCCTGAGGGTGGTTCACGCGGCCGGAGTGGACGTCTCGGTGACGAACTTCGATCTTGGTGGGGCCCGCTACCTGCGCGACGGTGAGATTCTGTCCGACGCGACGCTCGATGAATTGCGCGGTTTTGATGCGATCCTTCTCGGTGCGGTGGGTACTCCCGACGTCCCACCCGGCGTCATCGAGCGGGGTTTGTTGCTAAAGATGCGGTTCGAGCTCGACCTCTACGTCAACCAGAGGCCCTTCGTCGGGAGGGCACCCGGTCACTCGAAGTCGCATGATTTCATCGTCATACGTGAAAACACCGAAGGCCCGTACGCGGGCGAGGGTGGGGTCCTGCGCAAGGGAACACCGAATGAAGTTGCCACCCAGGGCAGTGTGAACACACGCAGGGGAGTCGAACGCTGCGTTCGTTATGCATTCGAACTTGCCGCCAAGCGCGAGCGGAAGCACGTGACGTTGGTCCACAAGACGAACGTCCTCACGTTCGCCGGTGATCTGTGGCAGCGAACGTTCGACGTCGTCGCCAAGGAGTTCCCGAATGTGGGCACCGCCTACAACCATGTCGATGCCGCGTGCATCTACTTCGTGCAGGACCCCCATCGCTACGACGTCATCGTCACCGACAACCTCTTCGGTGACATCCTCACCGACCTTGGTGGTGCGATCAGTGGTGGCATCGGTCTTGCCTCGTCGGCCAACCTGAATCCGGCCCGCACCGGTCCCTCGATGTTCGAACCCGTGCACGGCTCTGCACCCGACATCGTCGGGACGGGCAAGGCGAACCCCACGGCAGCGATTCTCTCTGCAGCCCTCATGCTCGACTTTCTGGGTGAAAACGTCGCTGCGACACGTGTTCGCCTCGCATGTGCCGAGCCCTCGGCTGGTTCCACCGTCGACATCGCCAATTCAATCGTTGCCCGCCTGGCCGGCAAGTAATCTGCGTAGACCCGAAAGGACTCACGGATGCCCACGCTCGTTCCCACGCCGAAAATCTGGATGAACGGAAAACTCGTCAATTGGGACGACGCCAAGGTCCACGTTCTGACGCACACCCTGCACTACGGCACGGGTGTCTTCGAGGGAATTCGCGCGTATGAGACCGCCGAGGGGCCCGCGGTTTTCCGCTTGACCGAGCACATCGAGCGTATGTTCCGTAGTGCACACATCCTGGGGATGGAGATTCCGTACACCGTCCAACAGATCATCGACGCCACGAAGGAAACCGTGGTCTCCACGGGTCTTCCCGGCTGCTACATCCGCCCGATCGCGTATTACGGCTACGGCGAAATGGGCCTCAACACGCTCCCGTGCAGTGTCGACGTCGCGATTGCGTGCTGGCCGTGGGGCGCGTACCTGGGCGACGATGCAATGACCAAGGGTGTCCGGATGAAGATTTCATCGTGGAAGCGCCTCGACCACAACATGTTGCCGCCTGCCGCAAAGACGGTCGCGAACTATGCGAACTCGTCGCTTGCAAAAGTGGAAGCGTTGAAGGCCGGCTACGACGAGGCGATCCTCCTCAACAATGAAGGACTCGTCAGCGAGTGCACCGGCGAGAACCTGTTCGTCGTGCGCAACGGTGCGGTCATCACGCCCCCGCTGTCGGCCGGTGCGCTCGAAGGCATCACGCAGGCAAGCGTCATCACCATTCTCGAGGACCTCGGTCACGCGGTTGACAAGGGCAACATCGCCAGGTCCGACCTCTACATCGCCGAAGAGATCTTTTGTGTGGGTACCGCCGCCGAGGTCAGCGCGATCAACTCGGTCGACGACCGAAAGGTGCCGTGTCCCGGGCCAATCGCGCGGCAGGTTGCCGAGACCTACAGCAAGGCGGTGCGCGGCCAGATCGCCAAGTACAAGCACTGGTGTGAAGCGGCAAAATGAGCCCACGCGGCTCGATTGTGCGCTCTGTGTGACAATCCCCAGTTTTGTCCACAGGGGGCCTCGACGCCCCCTGACACCCCTGTAATTGCCGTAAAATCAAGGTCCTCATTGACGAAACGGGCGTTTCACGGGCAGACTGAGGGGCGTGATGTCCACAGCCTGTCCCTCTTTGGCCCTCGGGTCGCTGCGCGCCGCTGTCGCCATCATCATTATTCCGTAGCGCACGGTCCACCCCGTGCGCAGCCAGCCGCCCACCGGGCGGCTTTTGTTTTACCCGAAACACCCCAGAAAGAGACGAACAGATGAGCACGAAGAGCACCCAAGTGGCCGACAATTTCGTCGAGGTCTTCGACACGACGCTGCGTGACGGCATGCAGGTCGAGGGCGTGTCGGCGACGGTGGAGGACAAGTTGCGCATCGCCGAGCAGCTCGACTTCCTCGGGGTGCACTTCATCGAGGGTGGCTGGCCGGGAGCGAACCCCAAGGACATCGAATTTTTCTCCCGTGCCCGCAGAGAACTAAAGCTTGCGAACTCGACGCTGGTTGCCTTCGGATCGACTCGTCGGCCGAAGGGAAAGGTGGACGACGACATCACGCTGCGCAACCTCATCGAGGCCGAGACGTCCGCGGTGTGCATCGTCGCGAAATGCTGGGATTACCACGTCGAGCACGCATTGCAGACGACCCTCGAGGAGGGTGTTGCCATGGTTGCCGACTCCGTCGGATTTCTCAAGGGCAGCGGTCGTCGCGTGCTTGTCGACATGGAGCACTTCTTCGACGGCTACAAACGCAATCCTGAGTTCTCGCTGCGGGTGCTCGAGGCAGCCGTCATGAACGGTGCAAGTCACCTCGTTCTCTGTGACACGAACGGAGGGTCGTTGCCCCACGAAGTCGGTGACATCGTTGCCGCCGTGCGCAAGCACATTGGCTCCGACGCGACGCTCGGTATCCACTGTCACGATGACACCGGCTGTGCGGTGGCCAACTCGATAGCCGCAGTTGCGGCCGGGGTGCGTCATGTCCAGGGAACTTTGAACGGTCTTGGTGAGCGCACGGGCAACGCGAACCTCACCACGATCATTCCGAACCTGCAGTTGAAGATGGGCTACCACTGTCTGCCCGACGAGAACATGCCGCGCCTAACGACCGTCAGCCATCACGTCGCAGAGGTTCTCAACCGCCCGATGAACCCGCAGGCCCCGTACGTCGGGTCGTCAGCGTTCGCCCACAAGGCGGGTCTCCACGTGTCGGCGATCGCTCGCGCGAAGGATGCGTACGAGCACGTCGACCCCGAACTTGTCGGCAATGGCACGAGGTTTGTCGTGTCGGAGATGGCCGGACGCGCGACGATCCAGATGAAGGCCGATGAAATCGGTCTTGCCATTGACGGGCCCGCGGTGAATCAGGTCATCGACGACCTCAAGCGTCTCGAGCACGAGGGCTACCACTTCGAGGCGGCCGACGCGTCGCTCGAATTGCTGATGCGCCGTGCCGCTGGCTGGGAATCACCCTTCTTCACCGTCGAGTCGATGCGTGTCATCACCGATGAGGCCGCCGATGGGACATTCACCACCGAGGCCACCGTCAAAGTGTGGGTGGCCGAAGAGCGCTTCGTGCACACCGCCGAGGGCAACGGCCCGGTCAATGCGATCGACTCGGCGTTGCGTGCCGCACTCGTGCCACGGTTCCCGCAGCTCACGAAGATTCATCTCACCGACTACAAGGTGCGCATCCTCGACGGCGCAACGGCTACCGGTGCGGTGACGCGTGTCCTCATCGATGCGACGAACGGGGAACGTTCGTGGACCACGATCGGTGTGTCGCCGAACATCATCCAGGCGTCGTGGCAGGCGCTCGAAGAGTCGCTCGTGTACGGCTTGCTCCACGCCTGACGGCTACTCTCAAGGCCATGGCCGCACCGCGTTACACCCCCGAGTTCACGGCGGGACAGACCTCTGCCTACGAGTCGCCCCAGCACGTGCCTGGGTCGTGGAAACCCGGCCGCAAGGGCGAAATCGACGGACGTCAACCCGCCGGCAGACGCCTGGGTTACCAGGGTCCCGACCAGGGTTTCGTTCTCAAGATCGCCTCTTCCCTGCGTGGTGAGATTCGCCTGCAGTCCGGTGAGAGCGTCGATGACGCCATTCGCGGCAGCATCAACATCGCCCTGCGTCGCGCGTCGCTCTACGGCCGTGCGCCCGTGGTCCACGACGTGCGTCTTGCGCTGACCATCTGGGGTTGGCTCGACCCGAGTCCGCCCACTGATCTGGTGGTGGCGCGCAAGGCGCTGTTTGCCGGTGTGTCGCACGTGACCGCGCATTACGGCGAAGGCCGGCACATCGCGGATCTCGTTCCCGAGGCGACACTACGGATGACCCCTGAATCAGCAGGCAACGCGATGCCCGACTCGTGGCGCGCCCTCACCGGCTCCTGAGGATTCTCGGCACACGGAGGTGCAGGTTTTGCCAAGATCTGCGCCGAAAGACCTAGTTCCGGGTGTGGATTGGCCGGATCTGAGCGGCGCGTTGAACCGAGAACACCGACCTAGCGCTCTTGTAGTGCGATGCCGGCGATGATGAGCGCGCCGCCGACGCAGTCCCACCCGGTCGGTGTTTGGTCAAAGACGACGAAACCGAAGATGCTCGACACGATCGGCAGCATCGCGAGGAGCACAGAGTAACGGCGGACCGTCACCGTTCGCAGGATTTTTTGGTCGATGCCGTAGCTGGTGACGCTTGACAGCGTGCCAATCAGCACGCCGAGGGGTATCAACCACAGGTGTGAAGCAACGGCACCAGGGTCGCTCAGTCCGAACGGGACCGTCAAGAGCGTTCCGAAAACGAAGGACATCGCGAGCCCATCGATACCGGAGTGGCCGCGCGCGACTTTTGCACCTGAAACGATGTGAATCGCCCATGATGTTGCAGCGAGGAGAATGAAGAGGACGCCCAGGGGTTCGTCATCGATTTCGACACCGCTGAGGATTGCGACGCCGGAAACGGCAAGCACGAGTGCCACGGCATTGCGTCGCGAGCGCGTGAGAATCGCCGCAACCGTGATGGGTCCGATGAATTCGATGGCGACGCCCTTGCCGAGGGGCAGTCGGTCGATCGCGAGATAGAAAAACGTGCTGGTCAGGCCTGTCGACAATCCGAAGATCACCGCGGCACGCAACGAATCGCGCGACCAGTTGCGGTGTCGCATCTTGCGTGGTCCAGCGATGCAGACCGCCACGACCATCGCACCGAACATGCGCAGCCAAGCGAGTGCCGCCGGGTTTACGGTGTCGAATTGAGCCTTCGCGATTGCGTTGCCCGAGTTCAACGCCACAGCCGAAATGAGAAAGAGAATCTCCGGCTCGAATGTTCGTTCCCCCGGCGTGTCGTGTTGAAAAAACCGACTCAATTGGCGCCGAGGACCCTCTCAGTCGAGGAGGTCGGGATCGGACTTGACAATGTCGTCCCACAAGGGCTGGAAGTTGAGCCACATCGCAGCCTGATGCGCGGTGTTGTTGCGGGTGTACTCGGCCCACTCGTGAGGAATGAGCTTGGGCTTACCTGCGGCTTCGGCCATCAACTGCGCCTGACATGTGCGTTCCATCGTGACGAAGGCGTACGCGGCGGCATCGACGGTTTCGCCGGTGGTGAAGAGGCCGTGGTTCTGGTGAATGGCGGCCTTGTAGTTGCCGAAACAATCAGCGAAACGAATGCCGTCTTCAATCTCAAACACGACCTTGCCACCAACGTCGTCAATGAGTACGTGGTCGTTGTAGAACGCGCACGAGTCCTGCGTGATCGGGTCGAGGAGCCGTCCGAGCGACGACCACGACTTGCCGTACACCGAGTGCGCGTGGGCCGCGGCGTTGATGTCGGGGCGCGCCTTGTGGACTGCTGCGTGCAGCACAAATGCGGCGCGATTCACGGGACGTGAGCCGTAGACGACGTCACCGTCGTGGTTGACGAGAATCAAATCGCTGACACTGATCTGACGGAAGGACATCGCGAACGGGTTCACCCAGAAGTGGTCGGTGAACTCGGGGTCGCGGACCGTGATGTGGCCCGCCACGCCTTCGGAGAACCCGAATCTGCCAAAAATCCGCAACGCGCCGGCGAGACGTTCCTTGCGGTGACGGCGTTCGTCTTCGAAGTTGTCGAACTTCGGAATGGAGACGAAGTCGAGAGGCTTGGGCGTGAGCGGGATACCGTCGATCGTCGGGACGGCGGGTGCATCGGTGACTGCCATGGCCTCAACACTACGCCTCTCGCCCGGGCGTTTTCGGCGCGAATCTTGACGCAGACTGCACCTCACGGCGCCGAAAACCCTACGATTTGGCAGGTATGGCTGATTCCACCGCAGATGTTTCGACCTGGCCGAGAACCGATTCGGGGATTCCGATCGCACCGCTCTACACGGCGGAATCGCTGATCGGCTGGGACTCGGCCTCGCGGTTGGGTGAGCCCGGCACGGCCCCCTACACCCGAGGCGTCTATCCGACGATGTACCGCGGCAAGTTGTGGACGATGCGCCAGTACGCCGGCTTCGGCACCGCGGCGTCCACGAACGAGCGCTTCAAGTTCTTGTTGCAGGCCGGCCAGACCGGTCTTTCGTGTGCCTTTGACCTGCCGACCCAGATGGGCTACGACTCCGACCACCCGCGCGCGGAGGGCGAAGTCGGCAAGGTCGGCGTCGCCATCGACTCGATGGCCGACATGCGCATCTTGTTGTCGGGTCTGCCCCTCGACGAGGTGTCGACTTCGATGACGATCAACTCGACCGGCGCGATCCTGTTGTTGATGTACGAACTCGTGGCCGAAGAGCAAGGTGTGCCGGCCAGCGCCATCAGTGGCACGATCCAGAACGATCTGCTCAAGGAGTACATCGCCCGTGGTACCTACATCTACCCGCCACGTCCGTCCATGCGCGTCATCACCGACATCTTCGAATACTGCTCGAAGCACGTGCCGAAGTGGAACACGATTTCGATCTCGGGCTACCACATCCGCGAAGCCGGCAGTACGGCAGTCCAGGAGATCGCCTTCACCATCGCCAACGCGATCGCCTACGTACAGGCGGCGGTCGACGCGGGTTTGAAGGTCGACGACTTCGCGCCGCGACTCAGTTTCTTCTGGAACGGCCACAACAACTTCTTCGAGGAAGTCGCCAAGTTCCGTGCTGCACGACGCATGTGGTACCGCATCATGACCGAGCGTTTCGGTGCGCAGAAGGAGTCCAGCAAGTTGCTGCGCTTCCACACCCAGACGGGTGGCAGCACGCTGACCGCGCAGCAGCCGTTGAACAACGTCGTTCGTGTCGCCATTCAGTCGATGGCCGCGGTTCTCGGCGGAACCCAGAGCCTGCACACGAACGGCTACGACGAAGCCATCAGCCTGCCCACCGAAGAGGCCGCTCGCATCGCGTTGCGGACGCAGCAGATCATCGGTTACGAGAGTGGTGTCGCCGACACACCCGATCCGCTGGCCGGTTCGTATTTCGTCGAGAAGCTGACCGACGACGTCGAGGCGTTGGCGTGGCAGTACATCGAACGCATCGATGAAATGGGCGGAGCGGTTGCCGCAATCGAGCAGGGCTATCAGATGGACGAGATCGAGCAGGCGGCCTACGACTACACGAAGTCGATCGACGATGACGAGCGCGTGATCGTCGGTGTGAACAGGTTCAAGGTCGACGTCGAGCCCGAGCCGAAGGCGTTCCCGATCGACCCGCTGCTGCAGGTCGACCAGGTGGCAAGCCTCAAGAAGTTCAAGGCCGACCGTGACGCGGCGCTCGTGGGGGCGAAACTCCACGATGTCACCGCCGCAGCACGTGGCACACAGAACCTTCTCTATCCGATGAAGGAGGCGCTGCGTGCCCACGCGACGCTGGGCGAAGTCAGCGACGCACTGCGCACAGTATTTGGCGTGTACCAGCCCTGAAGGAGGTCACAGCCAGTTGATGCTGGGCGCCGGGCGTTCGGGCGTCTCGACGGTTCCCGTGGGCCAACCCAGATAGACGAGGGCGAGAACCTCGGTGTCGGGTTCGAAGCCACACACGTCGTTGATCGCCGCGTTAGCTCCGCGCATGGGTGAGCCCCACAGCGCTGCCAAGCCCCGCGCGTGGGCTGCGAGCAACAGGTTCTGCAGCCCCGCCGCGACCGCGTAGCGGTTCTCCGCGGTGCGCTGCGGGCTCTCGCCCGGTGCCGCACCGGCGGCAATGACGACCGGCGACCGCAGGTACTTGGTTCGTGTTTTTTCGACCTTCGGTGCGTCGTCTCCCTGGGCTGCCATCACGTCGGCAATCGACTCGCCGAGTGCGCGCCGCACATCGCCCGTGAGTACCGCGAGTCGCCAAGGCCACGTGCGTTTGTGGTTCGGAGCCCACGTGAGAAGTTCGAGCAGGTCTTCCACGACGGCGCGCGGCACCTCGCGTTGCGCATCGATCAGCAGGCTGCTGCGACGTGAACGGATGAGGTTGGCGAGGTCATCGGGAGACATGTCAATTCCTGTGGAGTGCCGCGTTCAGGCCACCCCAGGTGCCCTGGCGTTGCACGGCTTCGACTGCGCCGTTGGTGCTGTTTCGCCGGAACAGCAGGTTGTTCGCGCCCGATACCTCGCGTGCTTTCACCACGTCGCCGTCGGGCAGGCGGACGAGCGTGCCGGCGGTGACGTACAGCCCGGCTTCGACGATGCACTCGTCGCCCAGTGAAATGCCGAGTCCCGAGTTCGCACCGAGCAGGCAGCGTTGGCCGACGGTGATCATCTCTTTTCCACCGCCCGAGAGCGTGCCCATGATGCTGGCGCCGCCGCCGATGTCACTGCCGTCGCCGACAACGACGCCGGCCGAGATGCGGCCCTCGACCATCGATGCACCGAGCGTGCCCGCGTTGAAGTTGCAGAAGCCCTCGTGCATGACGGTGGTGCCGACAGCCAAGTGGGCGCCGAGACGAACGCGGCTCGCATCGGCAATACGTACCCCGGATGGCACCACATAGTCGGTCATACGGGGGAACTTGTCGACACCGTTGACCACCAGGTGCTCGCCGCGCTGTGCGAAATTCCACGAGATGCTCTCGAGTTGATCGATTGCAACCGGTCCGCGACTGGTCCAAGCGACGTTTGCCAACAAGCCGAAGGTGCCGTCGAGATTCAGTGTGCGGGGCTGGGCGAGGCGGTGCGACAAGAGATGCAGGCGAAGGTAGACATCGCTCACACTTTGCGGCGCGACCGACGTATCGACCACGATCCGCACCGGCTCGAAGCAAACACCGCGATCAGGATCGCCGGACTTGGCGTGTTCGATGCTGCTGTGCGGCGCATCGCCGGGAACCGTGTCGCCCCAACCCAGGGCGCGGAAGCGGGTGTCGAGAACCGAACCGTCGGCGGCGACCGTTGCAAGGCCGACACCCCATGCGTTCTTGGTCATGTTGTGGCTCCTGTGTTGTTGACGGCGACCGGTCAGTCAAGAACCTCGGGTCGCAGGGTGGGGAAGAGAATCACGTCACGAATGGTCGGTACGTTCGCGATCAACATGGTGAGACGATCCATGCCGATGCCGAGGCCACCCGTGGGCGGCATGCCGAATTCGAGCGCGCGGAGGTAATCCTCGTCGACCGTGCCGGCCTCCGCGTTGCCTGCTTCCTTGGCACGTTGTTCGTCCTCGAAGCGGAGGCGTTGTTCGACGGGGTCGTTCAACTCGCTGTAGCCGTTGGCAAGTTCACGTCCACCGACGAACAATTCGAAGCGCTCGGTCAGGTGCGGGTCGTTGCGGTCGACACGCGCGAGGGGACTCGTCTCGACAGGATGGCCGGTGACGAACGTCGGTGCGATCAGTGCGTGCTCGGCCAAGGCCTCGAACAACTCCTCAATGATCTTGCCCGAACCCCACTGAGCCTCGGTGCGAACGTTGTGCTCGGCCGCGAGTGAGCGAAGTGCTTCGACGCTTTGCGATGGGTGTACCGCCACACCCGTCTTTTCTCGCACCAGGTCGATCATGCGCACGCGCCGGAACGGCTCGGCAAGGTCGACGCTCAGACCGTTCACGTCTATGACCGTCGTGCCGATCGCGTCGCGCGCCGCCGCGGCGAACAGTTCCTCGGTGATCGCCATTACGTCGCTGTAGTCGCCGAACGCCTGGTACAGCTCCATCATCGTGAATTCTGGGTTGTGGCGCGGTGAGATGCCCTCGTTGCGGAACACGCGACCGATTTCGTAGACGCGCTCCATGCCACCCACGACCAGGCGCTTGAGGTGCAACTCGAGGGCGATGCGCAGGTACAGACCCATATCGAGGGTCTTGTGGTGCGTGGTGAACGGGCGGGCGTGTGCACCCCCGGCTTCGACGTGGAGAACCGGCGTCTCGACTTCGACGAAGTCCTTCGCGGCGAGGGTGCGTCGGAACGAGGCGATGATCGCGTGGCGAACGGCGAATACGCGGCGTGCATCGTCATTGGAGATGAGGTCGGCATAGCGCTGGCGGTAGCGGGTGTCGGTGTCGGCGAGGCCGTGCCACTTGTCGGGCAACGGACGCAGGGCCTTGGCGAGCAGTTCGAGGCCGGAAACCTTCACGGACAACTCACCCTTGCGCGTCGTCATCACGATGCCGTGGACTCCGACCCAGTCGCCGAGGTCGAGGTCATCGATGCGTGCGAAGAGATCGTCACCGACGACCGCCCTGGAGACGAACAACTGGATTTCGTCATCACGGTCGCGCAATGTCGCAAAAATCAACTTTCCCTGGTCGCGCTTCAAGAGAATGCGACCAGCGACCGCGACCGCCACCTCGGTTTCGGTGCCGGCTTGGAGCCCGCCGTGTGCAGAACGAATCTCCGCCAGTGTGTGTGACCTATCGAAGCGGTACGGATAGGGGTTTGTGCCGTCGTTACGCAACGCAGCAACATGATCGAGTCGACGCGCTCTCTCGGCTGCCAGTCCGTGCTCCGTTGTTGCGGCGGAGGTGTCGGGGGAGTCGGTCACAGAGTCCCACGGTAGTGCGTGGGCGCAGACCTACCGTTGTCGATTGGTGGTTCACCTCCGGACCCGACAAATTGCGCCACCGCGAACACGTCATCCACTCCATCGGCTGTTTCGGCGACCATCGTGGCTCACATCGCGAATATTCCTCTCCCCGCGACACGCTCCAACCCGATCCGCGGCGCGACGACAGTCACGCGCGACGACGGTGACGGCCGAGCCAAGTCGGGTGCATCCGGACATCACGGCAAGGTGGTTCTTCGGTGGCATCCGTGTCTGCCGGTCGCATGCCGGGCAAACCCGGTCGTGTTACACAAATGGGTATCCGCACGGAGCGGAAACTTCAAGCCCGTCAGTAGTGAACACTTCGAATGCATCGGTGAATGTCGCCACAACGATGTGTATCCATTGCTTTTTGTCCGAACATGCCGGGTGGTGACCGATAACCTTTCGCCGTGGCGTTGCGGTTCATCATCATCGGAGGGGGCCCCGCCGGAAACTCTGCGGCAACCTGGGCAGCCCGACTGGGTGCCGAAGTAGTGATGATCGAGCGTGAAATCGTCGGGGGAAGCGCCCATCTTCTGGACTGCATTCCCTCGAAGGCGATGATCGCCACGGGTGGTGCGATGAGTGCGACGAAGCGATTCGCCGGGATGGGCATCGAGCAGCACGACGTGGAAATCGACGTCGATTCGCTGGCTGAACGCATCGGTGGCATCGTCAACCGGCTGCAGGGCACCACCACCCAACTGCTCGAAAGCCAGGGTGTCGCAATCATGCGTGGCGAGGCACGGTTCGTCGGCCCTAACGAAGTGATTGTGGGTACCACCGAAGGCGAACAGAGCGTTCGTGGCGACGCATTCCTGATTGCAACGGGGTCGCGCCCCCGCATTCCCGACTGGTGCACACCGGACGGAAAGCGGATTCTCACGACACGCGACTGCTACCCGCCGAAGATCTTCCCGAAAAGTATCGCTGTCGTGGGCTCGGGTGTCACCGGCGTGGAGTTCGTCCACATGTTCGCTTCCTTCGGTGCGCAGGTCACCCTCATCGTGAGTCGTCAACAGGTGCTTCCGGGGAAGGATCCCGAGGCGGCGGCAGCCCTCGAAGACTCGTTCCTCGCTCGCGGCGTGAAGCTGCTCAAGGGTGCCCGTGCGACGGCAATCGAATACGAAGGTGACGGAGTCTTGGTGTGCTGTGACGACGGACGTGAGGTGCGTGCATCGCATGCGGTTCTCGCAATCGGTTCCGAGCCCAACGTGGAAGGTCTGGGCCTGGGCGCTGCGGGGGTCGAGTTCGATTCGCGCGGCTACGTGAACATCGACCGTCACTGCGAAACCAACGTGAAGGGCATCTATGCCGCCGGTGACGTCAGCGGCAAGTTGCCGTTGTCGTCGGTGGCGGCGATGCAGGGACGCAAGATCGCAGAGCACGTGATGGGCTCCAACCGCGCGAACCATCGCCATCTCGACTACGACAAGGCCGCGGCCGCGATCTTCACCCAGCCGGAAATTGCCGACGTCGGTCTTGCCGAGGCCGAGGCATTCGCAAACGGCCGCAAGATCCGTGTCACCAAGGTGCCGTTCTCGTCAACTGCCAAGGCACTGATCCACAACGACCCCCGCGGTTTCGTGAAGTTGATCTCCGACCCCAACACCGGCCAGGTACTCGGTGGCACCATCGTGGGTCGTCACGCCGGGGAACTGATCAGCGTCATCGCACTCGCGGTGACGGCACACTTGAGGGTCACCGACCTGCTCGACACCCTCTTCGTGCATCCCGCCCTCGCCGAGGCATTGCTCGACGCCGCCGAGTAACGCCTATTCGATGACGGCGACGATGTCGCCCGAACCGACGGTGTCGCCGGCCTTCACCCTGATTTCCTTCACCTTGCCCGACTTCTCGGCCTGGATCTGGTTCTCCATTTTCATGGCCTCGAGAACGACGACGGCCTGACCGACTTCGACGGCCTGACCGACTTCGACGAGAACCTTGACAATGGTCCCCTGCATCGGCACCACGACGTCGCCGCTGCCCGAGCCACCGGCGCCTCCAGCGGCGCCCGAGGCTGCGCGGGAGGGTTTCTTTGCCTTCGCGGATCCGGCCGATGCGACCATCTGGCCTTCGGGCACCCACATCTTTACTGCAAAGCGCTTGCCGTTGACCTCGACCGTCGTCTTGCGCTCAACGAGTGCTTCGGCTTCGTCACCCGCAGGCACAGGCACACTCGTGCCAACGCCCGACAGGTCAAGACGCTCTTCGACCCACTTCGTCGAGTGCTTGAAGGCCACGAAGTCGGGGTGCTCGAGTATCGCGATGTCGGCGGGGATCGTGGTGTGCACACCCTCGACGACCATTTCGTTGAGTGCTCGGATCGTGCGCGCGATGGCGACGTTGCGGTCCTTGCCCCAGACGATGAGTTTGCCGACGAGATTGTCGTAGAACTGGCTGACGGTGTCACCCGACTCGTACCCGCCGTCGAAGCGCACACCGAATCCGTCGGGCGTGACGAGCTTGGTGATGGTCCCCGGCGAGGGGAGGAACTTTCCACCCGCGGGGTTCTCGGCATTGATACGGATTTCGATCGCGTGGCCGCGGCGTTGTGCGGCAACCTGCTTCTGCGTCATCGGTAATTTCTCGCCCGATGCGACACGGATCTGCCACTCGACGAGGTCGATACCGGTGATGGCCTCGGTAACGGGGTGCTCGACCTGCAGACGGGTGTTCATTTCGAGGAAGAAGAACTCCCCGTCCTGGTAGATGAACTCGACCGTTCCGGCGTTGTAGTAGCCGACGGCTTTGGCGGCCTTGACGGCGGCTTCGCCCATGGCCTCTTCGAGTCCTTCGGGCAGTGCGACGGCCGGGGCCTCCTCGATCAGTTTCTGGTGGCGGCGTTGCGCCGAGCAGTCACGGGTGCTGACCCACACGACGTTGCCATGCTTGTCACCGACCAACTGCACTTCGATGTGGCGCGGCCAAGTGAGGTACTTCTCGACGTACACCTCGTCGCGGCCGAAGAACGCCTTGGCCTCGCGCTGCGCGGAGTCCATTGCCTCCTTGACGTCGGCGGCCGAGTGCACGACCTTCATACCGCGCCCACCGCCCCCGAAAGCGGCCTTGATTGCGACGGGGAAGCCGAACTTGTTGCCGAAGTCCTCGATCTCTTTTGCGGACTTGGCGAACTCGGTGGTTCCCGGAACGATCGGCGCACCACCGCGCTGAGCCGCGATACGGCTCGACACCTTGTCGCCCATTTCGATGATTGCCGCGGGCGGTGGCCCGATGAACTCGACTCCGAGTTCCGTGATGGCTTGCGCAAAGTCAGCATTCTCGCTGAAGAACCCGTAGCCGGGGTGCACGCCATCGGCGCCGCTGGCTTTGATTGCCTCGAGGATCGTCCCGGTGTTCAGGTAACTCTCGGCCGCGGTCTGGCCACCCAGTGCATACGCCTCGTCAGCGAGTCGGACATGGAGCGAGTTTCGGTCGAGTTCCGAGTAGACCGCGACGGTCTTGATCCCCATCTCTCGTGCGGCCCGTATGACACGCACGGCGATCTCTCCACGGTTTGCAATGAGGATTTTCTCCAGCACAGGTGACAATGTTGGTGCGATGGACGGGGTGAATGCGAACTGGCTCGAAAACGCTGGGAAAAACGGGCCTCTTGCCCACGGTCGTTGGCAGGTGTGGGTGGTGTCAGAGACCGGATCGACGAACTCGGATCTACTCGCTGGGCTCGGGGCAGGGGTGCCCGACCGGGCCGTTCTGCGCACCGATCACCAGACCGCGGGCCGGGGTCGACTGGGCCGGACCTGGGAGGCGCCGCCGGGTGTGAACCTCCTCGTGTCGATTCTCTTCCGCGGTGTTGGTGAGCCCGTGCACCGAATGACACAGTTGCTCGGCACGGCCTGCGCCTTGGTCTTGCGTCGCGAGTTTGGTGTTGCCGCCGGCTTGAAGTGGCCGAATGACGTCGTGGCGTCGCGCAGCGACGGGGACCTGAAGATTGCGGGCATCCTGGCACAGGTTGCGGGTGCGTCGGCCGATGGTCGTGTGGACGTCGTCGTTGGCATGGGGTTGAACGTCGGCTGGGCACCGCCACCCGAGGTTGTTCCGGCAACGTGCCTGGTCGATGAAATTCCCGGTGGCTCAACTGCGATCCCGCACGAAGTTCTGCTGAAGATTCTCGACACGTTCGATGAGCTCGAAGCCACGAACGCCGACGAAGCCTTTGCGACGTACGAAAGTCTGCTGACCACCACGGGCAAGCGCGTGCGCTGCGAGATGCCTGATGGAACCGACATCACCGGACATGCAATCGGCGTGGAACGGGATGGACGGTTGCGAATCGTCGATGAATGTGCGCTTACGCACCGCGTCGACACCGCGGATGTGGTGCATCTCCGCAGCGCCGACTAGCGACTACGTTGGTTCGACGTGAAGGCAACGCGTTTGCTCATCGCCGCATGTCTCGCCGGAGCCGTTGCGTTGGCGGGTGCCGCTGGCCTGGTCTCGGGTGCCAGGGGTCAGATGAAAGACGTCAAGCGCAACATCGAGGTCGTCACCGACCTCGCCGCGGCGAATCCTGATTTCGAGAACTTTCTCCTCGTCGGCTCGGACAGTCGCGAGGGTATCGACCCCACCGAGTCCGACTTCAACGTCATCGGGTCGACTGGTGACGTCGGGGGCCAGCGCAGTGACACCATCATGGTTCTGCGCCATGACAAGAAGATGAGCACACTCTCGATCACCTCGTTCCCGCGCGATCTGTGGGTGCGCATCGGCTACGGAGAAAAGTCGAATCGCATCAATGCTGCGTACAACCTCGGCGCGGCGATGTTGGTACGTACCGTCACGTCGAACTTCGGTATCCCGATCCACCATTACATCGAAGTGAATTTCCAGGGATTCAAGGATCTGGTGAACGCGGTCGGTGGGGTGACGCTGTGTGCCCCGCACCATGCGCGCGACACACGCATCGGGCTGTGGGTCCGCAAGGGCTGTCACCGGCTCAGCGGAATCGGCGCCTTGCGCTACGCGCGCAGTCGCCACTATCAAGAGCGCATCAAGGGAAAGTGGGTGTCGGAGGGAAGTGGCGACATCGGCCGCTCGGCACGTCAACGCGAGTTCATCACGCTGATGCTCAAGCAGGCGGCGAAGTACGCAGCGGCCAACCCGTTCAGGGCCGGCGACGTCATCGAGTCGGTCACCTCGACGCTCACCGTCGATACCAACCTGGATATGCCGACGTTCCTCAAGAGCATGCGGCCCGCAGCCGAGGGCAACATCGCGAACTACGGCCTGGAGGTCTACCAGGACACCGAAGCGGACATGGCCGTGGTGAAACTCGGCGGCAACTCGAAGGCGACACTCGACTTCTTTGCGGGGATCGCCGCGGCGCCGATACCCGCCCCTGCTGGTTGAGTCAGCGCACGCGGGCGAGGGTGCGTGCGAACTCGTCGGCAGTGACCGGCTCGCCGATGCGGTTGCCCTGCAGGTGATCACAGCCCAGGACCCGCAGGCGCTTGGCCTGCTCTTCGGTGCTCACCCATTCGGCCACGACGGTCATGTCGAGGGAGTGTGCGAGTTGGATGATCGAGCGCACGATCGGGTCGTCATGACCCTGCTGGCCGATGTCGCGCACGAGCGAGCCGTCGAGTTTCAACAAGTCGGCGGGAAAGTTGCGCAGGGAAGACAATGACGAGAAGCCACTGCCGAAGTCGTCGATGGCGAGACGTATGCCTGCACGCTTGAGGGCGTTGATGCTGCGACCGACGCTGGGGTTGTCGTCGAGCACGGTCTGTTCGATCACCTCGACGATCAACTGTCCCGCCTCGAGGCCGCTATCGCGCAGGGTGGTGAGCGTGCGGTCGACGAATGACGGATCCGTGAGTTGCTTGGAAGACACGTTGATGTGGAGACCGAACGAGCGATCGACCAGGCCTGTCTCGATCCACCCGCGCATGTCGGCACAGGCCTTCGTGACGACGAAATCGCCCAGCGGGCCGATCATGCCCGACTCCTCGGCGACGGGAATGAAGGTCGCCGGGGTGAGTTCGCCGCGCTGGGGGTGGTCCCAACGCAGATAAGCCTCGACACCGGCGTTACGGCCGGTGTGCGCCGACACGATCGGCTGGTAGACGAGGCGCATCTGGCCGGTGGCGAGCGCCCGTTCGAGGGCATGACCGAGCGCAACACGGTCGCGTGCTTCGGCGCGCATCGCATCGCTGTAGACCTCGGCGCGGCCGCGGCCGCGTTGTTTGGCGCGGTACATCGCGGTGTCGGCATTGTTCAGCAGAATCTGGGCCGCATCGGCGGGAGAGTATTCGGCGAGCAACTGTTGGCTCGACATGGCAATGCCGATGCTCGCGCTGGTGAAGACCTCGGTTCCCTGCAACACCATCTGGCCGGTGACGGCCTGGAGGATGCGGTTGGCGATGTCGTGGGCGATGTCTTCGTGGGTGACGCCATCGCACAGCACGACGAACTCGTCACCGCCGTTGCGTGCAACCGTGTCGGACGGCCGCGTGGCATTGACGATGCGTTTGGCGATGTTCGAGATGAGTACGTCGCCGACGTCGTGGCCCATCGTGTCGTTCACGATTTTCAGACGATCAAGGTCGACGAACATCACCGCACAGCCCGACTTGAGGGTGCGGTCCTTTTCGAGTGCCTCCGCGAGCCGACGCAGGAAGAGCACCCGGTTCGGCAGGCCGGTGCGCGCGTCGTGCGTCGCCTGACGCGTGAGCTCATCGTGGAGTTGCTTGGTTTCGGTGACATCACGGGCGATGGCACTGAAGTGCTGCACGACCCCGCTTGCATCGCGCACGACCTGGAGGGTCAGCGACAGCGTGCGCACGATGCCATCGGGGCTGCGGAAACCGACTTCGCCCACCCATCGGTTCTCGGCGGGACTGGCCAGCGTGGCGGAGGCGTTGAGCACCTCACGCGGCACCTGGTCGCGAACCGCGCGCAGGAAGGTGTCGGCGATGGTGTCGTGGTCGGCATCGCTGACACCGACAAGTTGTTTCGCACCGTCGTTGCAAAAGAGCAGTCGTCCCCCGCGATCGAACACGAGTACCGCATCAGCGCTGACGTCGAGGAGGCCGACCAACTGCTCCGAGAGCGTGCGTCGCGTGACCATGTCGGTGTGGTCGGCGGCGGTGCCGACGAAGCCCGTCAGGGCACCTGTTGCATCGCGCACCGGCTCGAGATGCATCGATATCCAGCGCACCCCGCCGTCGGCAGACATCAAGCGGAACTCATGGGTGAACGCGCCGGCAAGCGGCCGGGTTTCTTCCCATGCGCGCTCCGCGGCAGCGCGCTCAGATGCCGAGGCATTCACCCACGGTGCCGACCCGACCACCACGGGTGCGCCACCCAACACCAGCGAACGAAAAGCGTCGTTGACCGCGAGCAGTCGGCCGTCGCCGTCGGTCTCGCAGACGGCGACGGGCAGGGAGGCGAGAACGCGATCGATGGGTCAAGTTTTGCACCCGTTTCATCGGAGGCCGGGGATTCAGGCGGTAAAAGTCACGGCTGCAGCCTCGATGGCCGCGGCGTAGATGGCGTTCTGCATTGCGGCACCGTCGTCACCGTTTTGCACCTCGAGCACCTGGTCGAGCGCGTAGAGGGACAAGGAGTAGGCGTGGGTCTGGCCTTCGGGTGGGCAGGGGCCGGAGAATCCAATGGAACCGGCCGAGTTCCGGGCCTGCACCGCGTTGGGGTCGACGCTGCCGCCGAGCAGGGTGCTCGTCGCCGGGTCGATGTTGGCCACGACCCAGTGCGTGTAGTCGGGGGCATCTTCATCGACGAGCACGAGGGCCAGTGACTTTGCCTCGGCCGGCACGCCCGTCCAGGAGACCTCGGGCGAGGCCTCGGGTCCGGCGCAGCGGAACGCATCGGGAATCGTGTCACCGTCGGCCCACGGCGCGGTGACGGTGAGAACCACGCTGCCGCCACCATCGACCGTCGTGTCGATCGGCGCACCGTCGAGGCCGCTGAGCGTGGTCTCAGCCGCGAACGTCGTGGTTGTCTGGGCCGATGCGATCTGTGCAACCGACGGCTGCTGCATCTCACGTCCATCGTCGGTGCCACACGCCGATGCCCCGATGCCAAGGACGACCACAAGAGCGACGATCGGGGTGAAACGAAGGCCACGCATGGGCCGAGCCTATGGGGGCCGCCAGTAGCCTGACACGTCATGGACGGTGAGCGACTGTGTCTCCTCACAGTGCACGCGCACCCCGACGACGAGGCCTCGAAGGGTGCCCCAACGCTGTCGAAGTACGCCGCCGAGGGCGTGCGCACGGTACTCGTCTGCTGCACCGGCGGCGAAGAGGGCGATCTCATGAACCCGCGACTAAAAGAGCCCGGCCAACCCTTCCACGGTCTCGACCCCGCCGCGGAGAAGGCGCTGCTGGCCGAAATGCGGCCGCACGAACTGGCCCGATCGGCCAAGGTCATCGGTTTCAGCGCGGTGCACATGCTGGGCTACCGCGACTCGGGGATGGAGGGCAAGGAATCGAACAACCACCCCGATTGTTTTCACAGGGCACCGCTCGACGAGGCGACCAAACGGCTTGTGGCGATCATTCGCGCCGAGCGGCCCCAGGTCATCATCACGTACAACGATGACCAATCGAACTACCCGCACCCCGATCATCTCAAGGTGCACGACATCTCGATCGCCGCGTTCCAGCGTGCCGGCGACCCGATGTGGTACCCCGATGCGGGCCCGCTGTGGCAGCCGTCGAAGATGTACTACACGCTGTGGTCGCGCATGCGATTGATGGCTCTCCACGAGGGGATGCTCAAGCACCGCGGTGAGTCGCCCTTCGACGAAAAATGGCTGTCCCGAGCCGACCAGGACTGGCGCATCACGACGCGGCTGCACATCGGCGACCACATACACGCGCGTTCAGGTGCATTGCTGGCCCACGCGACGCAGGTCGATCCCGACGAGCCCTTTTGGTTCGGCTTGTCGGACCAACAGTTGGCCGAGACCTACCCGTGGGAGGACTGGGTGCTTGCACGCAGCACCGTCGCGGGACCCACGCCGGGAACCTACGAGGACGACCTCTTTGCCGGTGTGCGCGGTGGTAGTTCCAGCATCGACCTTGCACTGGAGAGGCTCCCGTGACCGACGCCCTCATCCAGTACCGCGTTGCCAAGGGCAAGAAGGAAGAAATCGTCGAGGGCCCCGACGATGCCGCCGTTGTCGTGGCAATCGCGGCCGGCGATCTTCCGCTGGGCGCGAACATCGCCTACATGCGCGGCAAGTTGAAGGCGACCGGCCATAGCGGGGTGCTTCTTCGTGCGTTGGCGAGTGGTGAAATCGACCGCGTCCTCAGCGCGATCGCATCGCGTCTCTGACGCCGCGGTATCCCACCAACACCGCACCCGACTGCTCGATCGCCTCGCGCAAGGTCGGATCATTGACCACGAAGTTGTGGTCTTCGATCCAGCCCAACGCCACGTCTCCGAGCGCCCGCACCTCGGCCGTGTCGATCGCCGGCTGCACGTGGATTTCGGTTATTCCCGGCCGCAGGTCGGCAAGATCGCCCAGAGCGCGTTCGCGGCTCCCCGCACGCCAGTCGTGGTTGAAGTAGTCGGGGAAAACGACACCTTCTTCGCGGGCCAGTTTGCGGAACGGGAACCCTGCATCGCGTTCGTCGATGGTCGAGGGCAGGCGAATGGGGAGACGGAACTCGACTGCGAGGTCGAGGTAGATGTCGAAGAACTCGGGGCGAAGTGTGATGGCCGTGAGGTGGGGCGCGAGGTGTGTGGCGTCGATACCCCACGCGATTGCCCGTTCGATCTGTGCCCGACACTCACGGCGCACCTCGGAAAGGTCGGCGTGGTCCCAGAGGTCTTCGATGCTGCTCGGAAAACCACCGTCACCCGACAGGAGCGACGGTGCGTGGGTGATCGGACCCCAGCGAAGATTGTCGTGTTCGGCGTTGAGCGTGAGGTGAACACCGATGTCCTCGCCCCGGTACATGTTTGCTGCGTGACGCGCCCACGGGGCGGGAACCATGATCGAAGCGCACGTCGCCACACCCTTGCGCAACGCCTCGTACACGCCGATGTTCGCCGCGTGGCACGACCCCAGGTCGTCGCAGGAGAGGATGACGGCTCGTGCGTCTGCCGCAAGCCCCATCGCTTCGAGCAGACCCGCATCGTGGGTGTCGGCCGTCATTGCCCACAAACTAGCCGCGTCAGCACGCACTCCACAGTCCGCGCCGCGCGCCCTGCGCCTCCCACGCTGCGTCGGCAAAGGTCGCCTTGTGGATCGTGTTCGGCTCGAACGGATACGGCCGTGCAAAACCAAGCCGTATCAATTCACGATTCACGAACACGTTGGTGTCGGCGAGGTACACGTAGGCGAGGAGACGTCCGTACCTGTCGCGTGCCTCGGCATCGCGCACCAGCCTGACGCGGGTACCGGGCACGAGAAGTGATTTCGTGAAGTCCGACGCTTCGGGCCCCCAGCACTCCACGCCTTTGGTCGGGTGCTTGGTTTCGGGCGTGTCGAGCCCGATCAGGCGGACCGTCTCGCGCTCGCCCGCCATCTCCAGGTCGAACGTGTCGCCATCCGCAACGGAAACGACGACCCCGACGTTCACGAAGGTCGTCGTTTGCGGATTTCCCGAAGTGTCGTTGCCGCCGCACCCCGTCGCCAGAAACACGACGCAAAAAAAGCGGTACGCGAGCCTCAGATGCGCTCGATCAGCGTTCCCGTTCCGAGGCCGCCACCGCAGCACATCGAGATGAGGCCGTAGCGGCCACCCGTGCGCTCGAGTTCGTGCAGCGATTTCGTCATGAGGAATGCACCGGTTGCGCCGAGCGGATGGCCCAGTGCGATGGCCCCGCCGTTCGGATTGGTGGTCTCGGGGTTGGCACCGGTCGCCTTGGCCCATGCCAGCACCACCGAGGCGAAGGCCTCATTGATCTCGAAGTTGTCGATCTGGTCGATCGACAGACCGTTGCGCGAGAGAAGACGCTTGGTCGCATCGATGGGGCCTTCGAGCATCAGCACGGGGTCGACGCCCACGAGGCAGGTGTCGACGATACGAGCACGAGGCCTGAGGCCCAGGTCCCGGGCACGCGTCGCGGTCATCATCAACACTGCGGCTGCACCATCGGAGATCTGCGAGGAATTGCCCGCGGTGTGCACGCCGTTCTCGCGTGCGACGGGCTTGAGGCCCGCGAGGGCCTCGCGAGTGGTGTCGCGCATGCCCTCGTCACGGGTGACCCTGTGCGTCGAACCCGTCGGCTTGCCCTCTTCGTCGAGGTCGGGTGCGACGACTTCGACCCACTGGCCCGCAAAGCGGTCCTCGGCCCACGCCCGCGCCGCGCGCTGCTGGCTCTGGAAACCGAATGCGTCGGTGTCGTCGCGGGTCAGGCCGAACTTGTCGGCGATGCGCTCGGCACCCTCGAACTGCGATGTCATTTCGTACTGGCCGAAATAGGTTTTCGGAATCGGAACACCGAGGCCGAGCTTCTTCGACGAGTTGATACCGATCGGGATGCGGCTCATGATCTCGACACCGCACGCCACGGCCACGTCGACCACGCCGCTGGCGACGAGCGAGGTCGCCATGTTCGTGGCCTGCTGCGAGGATCCGCACTGTGTGTCGACCGTGGTTGCCGCGGTGGTGAGTGGAAGACCCGCCGCCAGCCAGGCGGTGCGCGTGACGTTGAAGCTTTGCTCGCCGACCTGGCTGACGCAGCCGCCGACAACCTGCTCGATCGCCGACGGATCGACACCCGAGCGATTCACGAGTGTCTTTTGGGCGACGCCGAGAAGATCGGCCGGGTGCATGCTGGACAATCCACCGCCACGACGGCCGATGGGGGTACGCACTGCGTCGACAATGACGACGTCTTGTTTGCTGCTCATGGCGTCATCCTACGCAGGTACCGTTGGGACGCCATGAGCCGTCAGTCCGATGTTCCGAGCCTCGTTCCCTCGATGAAACCAGCGGCAGGCGCGCGCGGGAACCGCTTTTTCCACGTCGTTGGTGGCAATGTCTGGGAGGCCGAGGAACCCGCGGCAAGTGACTGGCAGGTCCACTTCATTGGAATGATGGGCGATGTTGCGGTGTGGGCGGTCGACGTGCCCCACGGCCTCGACCCCGCCGATGGTGCCTCGATCGACCTGTTTTCCTTTCATGGGCGAAGCCACGAGAACGACTGGTTGGCGGCAGGTCGCGCGGTGCAGTTGGTGGAGTGGGCGCGTACGCACCGCTTCTGCGGTCGATGCGGTGAGCCCACCGAACGTCTCGACAATGAACGATCGATGAGGTGTCCCGCATGCGGGTTGTCGGCGTTTCCGAGGCTCGCTCCCGCGATCATCACGCTCGTCACGCGCGGTGCGGGTGACGCGCAAGAAGCCCTGCTGGCGCGTGGTGTGCAGTGGCAGCAGCCGATGTATTCGTGCCTTGCCGGTTTCGTCGAGCCGGGGGAGACCCTCGAAGGGGCAGTCGTCCGGGAAACGATGGAAGAAGTCGGCGTGGCAGTCGGCAACGTGCGCTACATCCGCAGCCAACCGTGGCCATTTCCGCATTCTTTGATGCTGGGGTTCCGTGCTGATTGGTTGCACGGTGAGATTGTGTGCGATCCCGCCGAAATTGCGGACGCCCGGTGGTTCCGCCGCGATCAGATTCCGATGATCCCGCCGGGAATTTCGATTGCGCGAAGGCTGATCGACCTGTGGCTGGAGGGCGGTAACGTCGGCCCATGAGCGACGACAAGGCCCCACAGACGCACCCGAAACCCGATCTTGGTCGCATTGGCCTGTGGAGTGGATCGCTTGACGGTGTGCCGGGCTCGCAGGTCCGTGACGTCGTGCAGGAGATCGAGGCTCTGGGCTTTGGTACCTACTGGTATCCCGAGACCGTGGGGCGCGAGGCGTTCGTCAACGCGACGATGATTCTTTCCTCGTCGACGAAGTTGAAGGCGGCCACAGGTATCGCCAGCATCGCGGCACGCACCGCCATGGCGATGCAGGCCGGCTGGAAGGCGCTCTCAGAGGCCTATCCCGAACGCTTCATCCTGGGCATGGGTGTGAGTCACGGTCACATGGTGACGAAGCTGCACAAGTCGCCGTACGAAAAGCCGTACTCGACGATGGTCGAGTATCTCGACAACATGGACAGTGTCCCGTACTTCGGTGTCGCGCCGACCGGTCCGCTGTACCGCGTCCTTGCGGCACTCGGGCCGAAGATGTTGGAGCTGTCGCGTGACCGCACGATGGGGGCGCACCCGTACTTCACCACGCCGGCACACACCGCCGAGGCGCGTGCGATTCTCGGTCCCGACAAGCTGCTCGCACCCGAACAGATGGTGATCTTCGAAACCGATTCCGCCAGGGCCCGCGAGACGGCCCGCAAGAACATGTCGGTGTACACACGTCTGCCGAACTACGCAAACAACCTGATGCGCCTCGGCTTCTCGGCCGACGAGATCAAGGAACAGTCCGACCGTCTCGTCGACGAGATCGTGTGTTGGGGAACGCTCGACAAGATCGCCGCGCGCATCGGGGAGCACCACGACGCGGGTGCCGACCATGTGTGCGTCCAGGTGCTGATGCACGAGGGTGCGGCACTTCCCATGGCGCAGTGGCGCGAACTCGCGCAGCTCTTGCGGTAGGCCCGAAGTGACCCTGTCGTACACCGACTTGCGCGGCCGCAATCATCTCCATGTCTTGGCCGAAGAGAACGATCGTTTCATCATGGCGGCACGTGCGGCCGGCTGGTCGAGCGAGGTTGCGGCATGTCCAGGTTGGAACGCGGCTGATCTGGCGTTCCACATGTGCAAGGTGCAGTCGATGTTCTTAGGCATGCTCACCACCGAGGCGATTAGTCCGAAAGACCTCCCTCGCCTCGAGCGCCCCGAATCCGATGAGGGGCTCGTCGATCTCTTCATTGCCGGCGCCACCCAACTCGAGCGTGTTCTCGAAAACACCTCCGACGACGCACCCGTGTGGACCTTCACGGGGTCGCAGCCCGCATCGTGGGTGAAGCGACGCATGGCGCAGGAGGCCTTGATGCACAGGTTCGATGCGGAAATTGCCGCGGGCGATTTGTCGCAGACAGACGAGTTGATATGCGCCGACGGTATCGACGAGAAATTGGCCGTGTTCCTGCCGTGGTTCGGCGACAAAGTGCACTTGGCGCACACCCTCCATCTGCACTGCAGCGACACCGACGGAGAGTGGATGCTCGGCCCCCGAGCGGGTGGCGTCGCGGTTGCGCGTGAGCACGGCAAGGGTGACGCTGCTCTTCGGGGCCCCGCTCAGTTGCTGTTGTTGGCGCTGTGGCGCCGCATCACGGTCGATGAAGCGATCGCCGCGGGCGCCGAAGCCTTCGGCGACCGCGCAGCCCTCGACGGCTTTGTGACGGCGTTCGGCATCTAGCGCACACCCGACCGCTTCTTCACCGACGACTTCACGGGTTTTTTCTCCGCGGTCCTCTTGGTGGCCTTGGATGCAGAAGTCTTCATCATGATCTTCGCCGCAAAGCGCTGCTTCGTTGTCGGGGTGGTCAGGACGTCGACGGGGGGCGGGGTTGGGCTGGTCGGTGGTGTGGGGGCGACGACGGGTTCGGGGACGACGGGGTCGAGGCGACGCCGCAGAAGTTTTCCGACCGGAGTCGTGGTATCGAAAGTGATGACGTCACTCGTTGTCGTGCCCTTTTGGTTCACCGCAACGAAACGGGCATGGTAGACGCTGGAGTCGACGAGTTCGCTCACGTCGAGAGAGATCTGCGATGTGGAACCCGCAACGGTGCTGCCTGCGAACCACTCGTCGTAGTTCGAGAAGTCGTCATCGTCGTCGATCTGAAGTGTGATTCGGGTGGTGAACTCGTTGCTGTCCACCAACGAGCGCAGGGTGACGGTGGTGTGGGAGACATCGTGTGCCGTGGGGGCGGCCACGATCGGTGCGCCGCCGGCGGTTGTGAAGGAAAGACCATCGAGCCTGTCGAAACCGACGGCGTTGGTCACCGTCACGTTGACGTCGTATTTCGTGGCTGGTTGCAGGGCCATGAGCGGCACCACAACGGTGGTGCAAGATGCGTCGACCCTGCGCTCCTCTGCGGTCCAGGCCCGTGTCGTTCCCGAGGGTCGGTATTCGACGATGATGCGGGTACCCAACAGACCCGGGTCGAGCGCAAGCGAGATGCTGGCCGACTTGCGACCGCCGGTCGCAGTCGCGCTTCCGATCGACGGGGCGTCGCCGATCGTGGTGAAGGAGATCGTGGTGGGAGTGGCATCACCGACCTCGTTTGATGCGCTGAGGCGCACGAAGTAGGTGGTGCGGGGGGAAAGTGAGGTGAGCCCCGTGCTGAGGTGGGTGTCGCCGTCGCCCCGTGCCGTGCCGAGGCTTGCCGTGCCGACATCGCGGGTGAATGCCTCGTCGGTGGCGTAGGTGGCGGAGACCGCGGTGTCGAGCAGATTCGCATCGACAATCACACGCAGCGACGCAAAATCACCGCCGATGTCGGTTGCGGTGATGGCGGTGAGCTTTGGTGCCGCGCCCAGCGTGACGAACGACGAGGCGGTGGAGTCGGTGGCCCCGAACATGTTCGTTGCACGAATCTTGACGTGGTATTCGGTGGCGGGACGCAGGCCCGGAACCGGAACCGAAAAAGTGACCGGAGCGAAGAGTTGCGCGAGGGTGGACTGTTGGGTGCGACGCAGCAGAACGTTGAGCGTTCGTGCGCCGTCGAAGGACGGTGTGGTCGAGACGAGTACCACGACGCTCGATGTCGCTCCGTTGGGCACGATGGACCCGGAAATGGTGGCTTGGTGCGTGCCCATGGAGTCGAGCGTCGGTTGCCCTGCGTCGGGCGTACCGACACGCAACACCTCGGTGGGTGAGTGCGTGGGCGCCTTGGTGCCGTTGCCGACACTGCCGTGCAGGTTCGAACCCCAACAGAAGATTCGACTGTTGGTCGAGGTGATGCACGTGCCCGCAAGACCGACCTGGAGCCCCTTGGCACGCACGTCGTCGGGAAGGGCCGCGGTACGGATGGTCTTGCCGCCGTACGACTGACCCCAGCCGAGCGCACCACCGTCGTTGCTGCCCCAACACAACGTCATGCCGGCGTTCGTGATTGCGCACGTGTGGTACCAACCGGTTCGGATGTCGGTGAGGATCGTTCCCGCCGACAGTGCCACGGGCCGCGGTGTGCGGCTGTGCGCATAAGTGCCGTCGCCGAGCGCGCCGTCGTAGTTCCGGCCCCAGCACCATCCACCTCCGACGGTGTCGACGGCACATGCGCGCTCGAGCCCCGCGCTGATGGAACTGAATTGGGCTCCTTCAGGCATGGCAACGCGGGCGAAGACCTTCGACGTGCCTGAACCTCCGTTTCCCAGTTGCCCGGCAGTGTTGACGCCGCTGCAATAAGCGGTGCCGGTGGTCGCCACGACGCAGGTGAAGCCGATTCCCGCGGATACGTAGGCGGGGACGGCCGAGTCGGGCAAATGAACACGCACGGGCAGGTGTGTGTATTCCATGTCGCCGGTGCCGAGCTCGCCCGAACTCCAGTCACCGCGGCAGTAGAGGTGACGCTCGGAGGTGAGCGCGCAGACCTGTGACGCGCCGACACTGAACTGCGTCACGACGCTGCCCGTGGGAAGCCGCAGACGCCCGGGTGCGCCCGACTCACCCCAGCAATAAACGATGCCCGTCTCGGTGAGTCCGCACGAAGAGAACGACGAACCCGCCTCGATATGACGGAATCGTTCGCCCGTGGGAAGTGTGACGGGTGATGGTGCCAGGACGGTGGGTGCGCCGTCCGCCGTACCCAGGCTGGCGTAGAGATTCCATCCCCAGCACAGCCCGTGGCCCTCGGTGGTGACCGCACACGTGCGGTGGTAACCGGTGGAGACCGAGGTGTAACTGAACGGTGCGGCGCCGGTGGGCGAGGCATCGAGGGTAACCGTGAGGCAGGAAGTGGCCAGGATGGTGCCGACGGCGGCAAACAAACGAAGTCGCATGACCCCAACCGTAGGGTCGGGGTGCGACAGCGGTCTCTAGGCCCCGAACACGCGGGCTTGCAGCTTGCGCATGCCCCCCAGCCAGCGGGCATGCTGCGACGCACGGGTGGTCATGTAGCCCTCGACTTCGGGATGCGGAAGGATGAGGAAGCGTTCGGCGCGGATGGCGTCGAGGGCCATGGACGCGACGTCGTCGGGTTCGAGAACCGCGCCCGCGGCCTTGACCACGTCACCTGCCGACGCAAAGCCAGTGTCGCGGGCGGACTTGTCGGGGTTCAGCATGTTCGTATTCACACCCTGGGGGCAGAGGCAACTCACACGCAGGCCGCGCTCGTGATACGTGATCGACAACCACTCGGCGAATGCAACCGCGGCGTGCTTCGTCACCGAGTACGGGGCCGAGCCGATTTGAGCAAGCAGACCGGCAGCCGAAGCGGTCGAACAGAAATATCCACGCTTCCGGGCGAGCCACTCGGGTACCAACATCTCGGCGGCATAGCGGTGTGCGTGCACATTGACCGCGAAACTCACGTCCCAGTCGTGGTCGCTGGCGTGTTCGAGGTCGGTTCCCAGTCCGACACCCGCGTTCGCAAAGAAGAGATCGATCGCACCGAATCGTGCGCGCGCATGGTCGATCACGGCGGCGTTTCCGGTGCGCGTCGCGATGTCGGCGGCGACGGCCGTTGCCGAGTCGGGCCGCGCGGCGTTGAGATTGTTGCAGACCGCAAAAAGACCGTCTTCGTCGACGTCGGTGAGCGTCACACGGGCGCCAACCGCGTGGAAAGCGCGAGCCAGTGAACCACCGATACCGCCGGCAGCGCCGGTCACGACAACGTGGGAGGCGGGGGATATGTCCATGGTGGACCGAGCGTAGATCGCCCCACCATTGACGCTGATCACGACCGACCTGTGGGTAATGTCACGGTAGGTCGGTAGTGGGGTATCTCGTACCTGCTGCTAAACCGTAGACATGAGGCACGCATTGACCGGAACCATTCTCGAACCGACCGAAGGCCACCAAGCCGACGGAACCGCACATGCGGTAGCCGAAGCGTTGGCAATCGTGGACAAGGCCCTTGCCGAAATGCTGCGTCGCGAACTCGTGTCGAGTGGTGAAGTTGCCGACCTTTTGCTGGACTTGAGGTCGCTGCTCACTGTGGCGTCAAAGTACGCCGACGCCGCAACCAGCGCGGCTTCCTGACGGTCGTCGGGCCGCGCGGCGTCTCTTCGTCTCGCACGTGCGTCTGACCGGTGGGTGCAGGCGCACCGGGGTTCGGCGCGAATCGAGCGATCTTGGCGAAAGAATCCTCGATGCACGTGCGCAAAAGACCGGGGTCAGCCACCGCTGCGGTGTCGATGTGCAGTCCCATGTCGAGGTTCCCGTCGTTGCCCAAAAGTGTGAGGTTGAAGGCGACTCCACCCAGCGGGCCAATCGGGTGATTGGCAAGAAGCCGTGCGCCCCCGATGTAGAGGGGAATCCCCGCCCCACGCACGTTCGATGTGGCGAAATCGACGGTTTGGCTCTGGGCCCGGGCAAGGCGCGTGAGCACCGAAATCGGGAGCGCCTGGGCGATGCCGGCGAGCGTGTCGAGGCTGGCCTCGCCGGAGCCTGAGCGCACCGATGTTGCCATTTCGTTGATTGCGGCGAATCGTTCCTCAATCGGCATTTCGCCCGTCGGCACGACAAGACGCACCAACGTAAAGGCATTCGATACCGATTCATCGGCGCGGGTACTCACGGCCATGGACGTCCGCAGTGATTCGACGGGCGAGCCCAGGCGGCGGTGGTATTCACCCGCGGCATCGGCGGCTGCGGTCACGAAGGCGCTGTTCAACTTGCCCCCCAACACCTTCGACGCCTCACGCATCGTGTGGTACGAAACCGACAGAGCTTCGAGGCGACGCCCGAGCGAGCGCTTCGTCCACAGCGGGCTACGCGCGGGGTCGGTGTCGCTGAGTTGTCTCACGACCGCACGCACGTTCGCGGCCGTTGCTGCCCCGGTCGACGGCAGACTCGTGGGGTCACCCAGGGCGTCGCGAACCTGCTTCACGAACGACAGGGGGATGCGCATCGCGTCACCGAGTGCGGCGCGCAGAACGTCCGTCGCTTCGTCGTCGGGGTGAACGGCTTCGAGGTCCGGTTCGGGTAGATCAGGTGGCTCGGGTGCATCACGTTCGAGGTCGATGAACTGCATCGAGAGGAGAACACCCCCTTCGCCGTCGGTGATGGTGTGGTGGATCTTGCTGATCAGGGCGCTGCGGCCACCGGTGAGGTTGTCGACGATGAGGAATTGCCACGGCGGGCGCGCGCGGTCGAAAGGGTCGGCGGTATAGAGGGTCGCGAGGTCGAGGAGCTGGCGCATCGTGCCGTCGCCCGGGAGCGCGATGTGTCGCACGTGCTGGGCAAGACTGAAATGCGGGTCGGGCTGCCAGAACGGTGCGCCAAGGTTCGCAGGTGCCGGCTGTACCCGTTGGCGCAGCCGCGGGATCGCAATCGTGGCGCGATGCATGCGGCGCATGAAGGCCGCAACGTTGAGCGGTCGATCGAGAATCGAAATGTTGGAGAAGGTCGAGGACAGGAACGGGTCTTTTTCGAGACGCCACAGCAAACCCTCGGCGTCGGTCATTCGCTCGGTCATCGCCAACCCCTCACTGCGGCACGCTCGTGTGCTTGAACTCGTTCAGTATCGGCCAGGCAATGTCGTCGAGGATTCGCTCGATGGTGGCAGTTGCGGTGCCGGCGTCGCCCTGGGCAGTGCGCAATAGGCGTACGAAGACGGCCTTGTCGTCGACGACGAACGTCGGTACACCCCACACCTCGTGACTGTTCACGTACTGCATGTGCTCGCGGGCGATGGTGCGTAGGGGTTCGCCACCTTCGACGACGCCCAGGACGCTGTCCGGGTCGAATCCTGCGCCGACGAGGAGCGCGGCAATTGCGGCGCGGTCGTTGAGATTTCCCGCCCGTGTGTGGCGGTACTCGTACACGGCGTGGTGAAACGCGGGAAACCGGGCCGGGTCGGCGTCGCGTGCGGCCACTCCGACCTGCAGTGCAAAGAGACCCGAGTCGGCCCGCGGTGTCTCCCAGATCGGAGGAAGGTCGGGATCGCGGTTCGATTGGCCGAGGCAGTAGGGGAGGAAAGTGACGTTCCAGTCGGCACCCGCGAGCAGACCGGTGACGACGTGGTCATGAACGATGCGCCCGTAGGGGCACCGGTAATCCCAAGTCACGGCAAATGAACGAGCCATATCCTCAACCTACAAGTGGCGCCGCGAGAAGGCCAAGGGCAGCCCCGACGGCGGCCCCGCCGAGAATGTCGGAAAAGTGGTGCAGCCGTACCATGACGCGGCTGAGCGCCACGCCGACGGCCAGCACGAAAATCAGCCCCGACCATGCGCCACTGACGAGGGTCGCAAGCAAGGTCGCGGCGAAAAATGCCGACGATGAATGTCCACTCGGGAACGAGGATGTCATCGGGGTGCGAACGGTGAACCTGTCGTCGCCGCCCGTTTTCGGCCGACTGCGTTTGAAGAGACGCTTTATTCCCTGGTTCACGACCAGACCCTCGGCACCGAGGAGAAGGGAGAACACGAGCGCGTCGGCCGCGCGCGAGGTACTGCCGCTCGCGCGCAACCAGATGATGCCGTGCCACACGAGGCCGAATTCGCCGGCCCAACTCAGGAGCGAGAACAGACCCCGCGAGACCGCGTTGCGGCGCACGGGTTCGAGTCGTGTATCGACCCACCCGTCGATGCGATGGATGTTCATCGTCGTGTGACGGTTTGCGCGCACATCGCGATGAAGTTCGCGAGGCGGTCGGGGTCTTCCATCGGGCCGAAGTGGGACACGTCGCTCCACGCCTCGTAACGAGCACCGGGGACCTGTTCGGCGATACGCGGCGCGATGGCGGATGGTTGGTACTGCTGTTCGGGGCTGCCGACCACCCACAACGGAACCGTGAGCGACGTGAGGGAATTCCACGTCTCATGGCTCCCACCCGTTTCGTACGTGCGCGCCTCGTGCTCGGGGCTGCACTTGAGCGCCACGCCGTTCGTGGTGTGACGAAAGCCGTGGACAACGTACGCCTCGAGTGCGTCGCTGTGGAATGACGACATGGGCGGCTTGGAGGCGAAGTTCTCCCGAGCCTCGTCGAGGGAGGCAAAGACCGCACGCCGGCGGCGCGTGAGAGCGGCCAGCGGATTCGGCGGCATGTCGTCGGGTCGAAAGCCCGACGGCGGGAAAATGATCGGCTCGAAGGTGACGATGCCCCCGAACAGGGCGGGTTCGCGTAGCGCCGCCATGACGAGGGTCGCGCCGCCCATCGAGTGACCCGCCGCGATGATCGGGCCGTTGTTCACATTCGTCGCGACGTACCGCGCCGCGGCGAGCGCGTCGTCACCGAACGCCGCCCAACGCACGGTCCAGTCGTCGGGCACCGTTGAGTCGCCGTAGCCGCGGTGGTCGTGGGCCCAGACGTCGAATCGTCCCTCGAGGCGTTTGGCGACCGGGATCCAACACCGTCCGTGGAAACCGGTGGCGTGCGAGAGAAGAACGGCGGGGAGCGAACCGGGCTCGCAATCGGAAAGATGGTGGACTGCGAGTGAGATGCCGTCGGTGGATTCGACGCTCACCGTTTCATGCGTCATTTCGCCTTGGGCTCTCTCGCAAGGCCCAGAAGTCGCTCGCCGATGATGTTGCGCTGCACCTGGCTCGTGCCGCCTGCTATGCGCCCACCCGGCGCTGCGAGCATGCCCGTTGCGTCGCTGCCCTCGAGAATCGACGCCGCACCGGCGATGTCGCCTTTCAGCATTGCGGTGTCGAACATCATCTCGGTGATGCCGAGTTTCATGAGCGAGGCGGCCGTCGAGGCTTCGGGGCCCTGACGTTGACCCATGGCCTTGAATGCGTGACCGCGTGAGAGCAACTGCGCGAGACGATCTCGTGACGGCGCGTCGAGTTCGCGGCTGGAGCCGAGTTGTGCCATCGACTCGAGACGACGCTCGAGGCCGATGACGCTGGCGCCAATGTGCCCCCGTTCGCTGGTGAGCACCGCCATGCCGACACCCCAGCCGCCGTGGAGGGGACCCAGGAGACAGTCAGCGGGCAGTTCGACGTCCGTGAAGAACACCTCATCGAACTCGGCTTCGCCTGTCATCTGGCGCAGCGGGCGAATCTCGATGCCGGGCGTGTTCATCGGACACAGGAAGAACGAGATGCCCTCGTGTTTCGGGGCGTCGGTGTCCGTGCGTGCCATGAGAATGCCCCAGTTGCTGTAGCGACCGCCGCTGCACCACACCTTCTGGCCGTTCACGATGAAGCGCTCGCCGTCGCGAACAGCCTTGGTCGACAAACCCCCGAGGTCACTGCCCGCACCCGGTTCGCTGAACAGCTGGCACCACACGTGGTCGGCCGCGAGAGTCGAGCCGAGGTGCAGCGACTGTTGCGCGGGGGTACCGAAACGCAGGATCGACCCTCCCGCGAGAACAAGGCCGACCATGTTCAGCATCGGTGGAACGCCGTGTCGCGCGCACAGTTCGATCCAAGTCGCCGTGTGCGCCACTGAGAGACCCTGCCCGCCGTGCTCGACGGGCCAGTGGATGCCCGTGAAGCCCGCCTCGTTGAGACGGATCTGCCATGTGCGACCCTCGCTGATGAGATCGGGAGGGCAAATGGCGCCGTAGTCGCGCGGCGCCGTCGAGGCGTTCGCCGCGAGCCACGTCTCGGCGCGTGCGCGAAACACCTCGGTCGTCTCCGTCATCAGATCACTTCAACTCGTTGAAGAACGCGGCCGTTTCCTCGGCGAGATTCTGCGGAACGAAGTAGTCCGTCTGGCTCATGATTGCCTCCCAGTTGTCGCGGACATCTTCGAGGCCGTGGCCGGGCTTGGTGTAGCCCTTCGTCTCACCGAAGAAGACATTCGCGATGCGGCCACCGCCGACGCTGTACACCTGGCCCGAGACGGGGCAGTCCTCGTGGGCCAGCCACGCGACGATCGGTGATACCTGCGACGGGTCGAGTTTGTCGGCGAGGGCTCCCATCAGGTCCTCGGTCATTCGCGTGAGTGCGAGCGGTGCGATGGCGTTGGCCTTGATGTTGTACTTCGCGCCTTCGACGGCGAGCACGCGCGTGAATCCGACGAGGCCGAGCTTTGCCGCGCCGTAGTTCGTCTGGCCGAAGTTGCCGAAAATGCCGGCGGCCGACGAAGTGGACACGATGCGGCCGTAGCCCTGTTCGCGCATCAGCACCCACGCGGGCTGCGTGACGTGGAAGGCACCCTTCAGGTGGACGTCGAAGACCGGATTCATGAGATCGGGTGACATGTTGTGGAAGGACTTGTCACGCAGGATGCCGGCATTGTTGACGACGATGTCGACGCGACCGAAGCTGTCGATTGCCGTCTTGACGATTGCCGCGCCACCCTCGGGTGTTGCGACGGAGTTGTGGTCAGAAACTGCCTCGCCGCCCGCCGCCTTGATTTCGTCGACGACCCTTTGTGCGGCAGATGCATCTCCACCCGTGCCGTCGATGTTGCCGCCGAGGTCGTTCACGACGACGAGAGCGCCACGCTTGGCGAGGAGAAGGGCGTGTTGACGGCCGAGACCGCCGCCCGCGCCGGTGATGATCGCAACCTTGCCGTCGTAACCGAGATCTGCCATCGCGGACCCTTTCTATTCCCACCGCACAGCGGTGCGGGAAATTCGTTCGCACCGTAGGGAGGTGTGGGTGAAGACTACTTGTGGGTCACTTGGACAAGCCAAGTGCGTCGAGGGCTTCCTGCTTGAGACGCTTGTAGTCGAGTTTGCCGTTCGGCGCCCGGCCAACGGAGGCCACCGTGATCACATTTTTCGGCGACTTGTACGCGGCGAGAGTCGAACGCACGTGGGCGACGAGCACCCCCGAATCGATCGCCTGGCCCGGACGGGGCTCGACCAGGGCGGTGATTGCCTCGCCGAAGCGCTCGTCAGGTACGCCCACGCATGCCGCATCGAGCACGCTCGGGTGCATCTTTAGCACCTCTTCGACCTCTTCGGGGTACACCTTTTCCCCACCGGTGTTGATGCACTGGCTGCCGCGGCCGAGCAGTTTCACCGTGCCGTGCACGTCGACCTCGGCGAAGTCGCCGGGGATCGAATAGCGCAGGCCGTCGATGACGACGAATGTCGATGCCGACTTGGCCTCGTCCTTGTAGTAACCGATCGGCGTGCGACCGCGCATCGCGATGCGTCCGCGCTCGCCACTGCCCGGTACGACATCATGGCCCTCTTCGTCGATGACTCGGGTGTTCGGTCCCAACTTGAACGTCGCGGTGCTGCTCGAGCCGCCAGCCGTCGTGGTCGAAGACGCCATGCCGATCGCCTCGGACGAACCCAGGCTGTCGATGAGCAACATCTTCGGGTGATGGCGCAACAGCCCCGCCTTGGTTTCCGCCGACCACATGACGCCACTCGAGGTGATGAATTTGATCGAAGAAATGTCGTACTTGCCGGGATGCTCGTCGAGCGCGCGCAGAATCGGTTTTGCGAACGCATCGCCAACGATCGCGATGCTGTTCACGCGCGCCGACTGCACGACCTCGAGCAGTTCCTCGGCATCGAAGGTGCGGCCCGTCATCGTTGCAACAGCCCCGCCGAGCGCGAGCGCCCACATCGCGTTCATTGCGCCCGTGCCGTGCATCAACGGTGCGGCCGGCATGTTGATCGGGCCGGGTTTGCCCACGCGCGCCTGGAGGGCCCCCATGTCTTTGTACACGGGCAGGGGGATCTTCGAAGGCGCATCGAGGCTCCCGACCATGTCGTCTTGTCGCCACATCACCCCCTTGGGCATGCCCGTGGTGCCACCCGTGTAGAGGAAGTAGAGATCATCACCGCTGCGCGCCCACGCCGGTGTGGGCCGTGCCGTGTTCGTGGCCGTGGCCGTTTCGTACGACACCGCCCATTCGGGGCACGGGTGCGTGCCGTCGTCGACCCAGATCCACGTCCTGACGTTCGGCACACGCGGGCGCACCGCCGCACACCGCTCGGTGTAGGTCGCATGGAAGATCACCGCAACGGAATCAGAATTGTCCCACAGATAGGTCAGTTCGTCCTCGGTGTAGCGGTAGTTCGTGTTGACGGGAACGAGGCTCACCTTGAAGAGACCGAACATCGACTCCATGTACTCGGGGCAGTTGTGCATGTACTGGGCGACCTTGTCCTGGTGTTTGGCGCCGGCGGCAAGCAGAGCGTTGGCGACGCCGTTCGCACGTGCATCAAAGTCGCGCCATGCGCGGGTCTGGCCCCCGTGGATTGCTGCGGGCGCGTCGGGGAACCGCTTCGCGTGCTGTTCCCACATGTCGGCAAAGTTCCACCCGGAGTTCGTCGTCGGACTCGTCACAAGCGGCAAGACTATTCTCGGGAGGGTGGAACACCTGTTGCCCGGCGACGAAGACGAACGCAGAATCGAGGTGCGGCGCTGGCTCGCCGACAATCCGCGGCCGTCAGGTCGGCAACTGGCCGAAGCGGGCTACGTGGCGCCGCATCTTCCCGTGCCGTGGGGCCTGGGTGCGGACCCGATCCACCAACTCATCATCGATGACGAGTTGAAACGTGCGGGCGTGTCGCGGCCGTCGAATGCGATCGGCATCGGGTGGGCTGGGCCGACCATCGTCCATGCCGGGTCGGAGGACCAGAAGCATCGTTATGTGCCCAAGATCCTCTCGGGCGAGGAGATCTGGTGTCAGTTGTTCAGCGAGCCCGAAGCGGGAAGTGATCTGGCCGGTCTCCGCACGCGCGCGATTCTCGATGGCGACGAATGGGTGGTGAACGGTCAGAAAATCTGGACCAGCGGCGCGCAGCATTCGAAGTTCGGGATCCTGCTCGCCCGCACCGATCCCGACGCGCCAAAACATCGCGGCATCACATATTTCATCTGTCCGATGGACCTGCCCGGTGTCGAGGTACGCCCGATTCGCGAAATGACGGGTGGTGAAACGTTCAACGAAGTCTTCCTCACTGACGTGCGACTTCCACACGATGCCGTGGTCGGCGAGGTCAACGACGGCTGGCGACTGGCCAAGGTGACCCTCGGAAACGAACGCGTCTCGTTGTCGACGGGGGGCATTTTGTGGGGGCATGGTCCGACGGCGATCGACCTCATCGACCAGATTCGTCTCAAAGGCGGTGTGACCGACCCCGTGATGCGGCGCAGGGTCGTCGGGGTGTGGATCGAGCACCAGATTCTCGAGCTCATTCGCATGCGCACGCTCGTCGCGCGGTTGCGCGGTGAACAGCCGGGCCCCGAGGCGAGCATCCGCAAGATCCTCGCCGACGAACACGGCCAACACGTGGCGGCCCTGGCTGTCGACATGATGGGCACCGAGGGGGTGCTCGGGGCGAACGTCGACATCGACCACGCGGTGTGGACGGGCGCATTCCTGTTTTCCCAGGCACTCACCGTCGGCGGGGGAACCGGCAATGTGCAGCGCAACATCGTGGGTGAGCGGGTGCTGCAATTGCCCCACGAGCCCGGCATCGTCTGACCCTGCTGGTTTTCGCTAGTTTGCGTTCACTCGTCAGTCAGGGGGATCCATGAAGCCGTTCCGTTTCGGAGTGCAGTCTTACAACGCAGAGACGCCGCAGGCGTGGCGTGACAAGGTGAAAAAAGCCGAGGACCTCGGATACTCCGCCTTCCACCTCGCCGATCACCTGCTCGGGCCCGGGCCCGCGCTCAAGAAATGCAACCACCCGGTGCAGGGTCTGGCCGCGGTGCCCGCGATGGCCGTTGCCGCCGAGGCGACATCCACGATCAAGGTTGGTTGCCGCGTTTTTTGCATCGACTACCGCCCTGCCGCGGTGTTGATCAAGGAAGCCGCGACCCTCGACTTTTTTTCGGGCGGTCGCCTCGAGTTCGGACTCGGCGCCGGTTGGTTGGAAGCCGAATACGAAGCCCTCGGCATCAAGATGGATCCGGCAGGGGAGCGCGTGACACGCATGGAGGAATGCGTGAAGGCGGCAAAGGTCGCCTTCGCCGGCGGTGAGGTGCACTACGACGGCAAGTACGTCAAACTCCACGACTACGAGTCGCTGCCCGCGCCCGCCAATCCGAACGGCATCCAAATCATGATCGGTGGGGGCAGCAAGCGCGTGCTCACGATTGCGGGCCGTGAGGCGAACATTGTCTCCTACAACTTCGACAACTCAAGTGGCAAGATCGGCCCCTACGGCGCACAGAGCAGCACCGCGGAACTCACGGCGCAGAAGGTGGCGTGGGTCAAGGCGGGTGCCGAATCGGCGGGCCGCAAGATGTCCGAACTCGAGTTCGAGATCGGCGCGTACTTCACCGTGGTCACGCCCGACCCCGACAGTGTCAATGCTAATTTCGCGAAAATGTTCGGCATCACGCCCGAGGCGATGGCCGATCATCCCCACGCCTACATCGGCACCGCCGACCAGATCTGCGACATCATCCAGGATCGCCGCGAAAAGTACGGCATCAGCTACTTCACCGTGAGTGAAGGCAACCTCGAGGCCTTTGCTCCGGTCGTCAGCCGTCTCACGGGAAAGTAGGATCAAACTCCATGTCACAGAACATTTCATCGGTCGGGGACATCATCAGGGTGCACGGTGCCGAGCGCGCCGGGCAGACCGCGGTCATTCAGGGTGACCGTTCACTCACCTGGGGCGAGCTCTACGCGCGGTCGAAGAAACTTTCCCAGGCGCTTGCGGGAGTCGGCGTCGGGTCGGAAACGCGCGTGTCCTTTCTCGACAAGAACTCCGTCGAACACTTCGAAGTCTTCTTCGCCTGCAGCCTTTTGAATGCGGTGTCGGTCGACGTCAACTGGCGTTTGGCACCACCCGAGGTCGCCTACATCGTGAACGACGCCGAGTCGCGCGTCTTCATCGCGCACAACGACTTCCGTGCGGTACTCGATGCGATCGCGGGCGAACTGCATCCCGATTCGCTCGTCGTGATCATCGGTGGCGACGCTGCACCCGTCGGCGAGTTGCGCACCGTCGCCTACGAGGACTTCCTCGCCGGTGGCACCGAGACCGACCCCGGCGTTCAGGGTGGGGCGGACGATGTTGCGTTCCAACTGTATTCCAGCGGCACCACGGGTCGGCCCAAGGGCGTCATGTTGACGAACAACAACTTCTTCGCACTCATGCCTCTTGCCAAGGACATGTGGGAACTCGATGCCGACTCGGTGAACATGATCGCGATGCCGCTCTTCCACATCGGTGGCGGCGGCTGGGCGGTCGCGGGCATGTACTGCGGCTGCAAGTCGATCATCGTCCGCGACCTCGACCCGTCGGCCATCGTCAAGTTGATCCCGTCCCAGAAGGTGACCCACGCCTTCCTCGTGCCGGCCGTATTCCAGTTCATGTTGATGGTCCCCGATGTCGACAAGGGCGACTTTGCCAGTCTCAAGGTGTTCGTATACGGCGCATCACCGATCTCCGAAGACGTGCTGGCCCGTTCGGTCAAGACGTTTAAGTGCAAGTTCTGGCAGGCCTACGGCCTCACCGAAACCACCGGAGCCGTGGTCAACCTCGCGCCCGAGGACCACGATCCCGACGGTCCGAACAAGCACCGTCTGCGTTCGTGCGGCAAGCCCGGCCCCGGCGTCGGGGTTCGTGTCGTGGACTCGTCAACCGGCAACGACGTGAAGGTGGGCGAAGTCGGTGAGATTTGGTTGAACGGCCCGCAAATCATGAAGGGCTACTGGAAGATGCCCGAAGCGACGGCCGACTCGATCGTGGCGGGCGGGTGGTTCAGAAGTGGGGACGCAGGCTACTTCGACGCCGATGGCTATCTGTACATCCACGACCGCGTCAAGGACATGATCGTGTCAGGCGGCGAGAATGTTTATCCGGCCGAGGTGGAAAACGTGTTGATGGCGCATCCCGCGATCGCCGACGTCGCCGTCATCGGAGTCCCGCACGAAAAGTGGGGTGAAACCGCAAAGGCGATCGTGGTGCGCAAGCCGAATGTCGAGGTGACCGAGCAGGAGATCATCGACTTCAGCCGTGAGCGCCTGGCCAAGTTCAAGTGTCCGACGAGCGTGGATTGGGTCGACGCGCTACCACGAAACCCCAGCGGCAAGGTCCTCAAGAAAGACCTGCGGGCACCGTACTGGGCCGGTCGTTCGCGCAACGTGAACTGATCTGCACGAAACTTTTTCGGAAACAGACTTCTGCTCTGCCCCGTAATGAAAATGCAAAGGAGCCTCGGGTTCCGGCAAACTCAACGTTTCCGACCGGTTCGAGCACTCGCGTGAAGCGTTTCGGGAACATTTTGGGAACACCAGATGTTGTTCGGCGTCATGTTGGGCACGGGTTTATGGGTGTTGCTTGCGACCATTTTCAATCTGATCACCGATCTGGTCGGCGGCGTGCGGGTCACGGTGCTCGAAGAAGAGGTTCGCATCGTCTCGGTTGAGGCTGACGAAACAGCGCTTTAGCTTTTGAGAGGTTTGGCATCAAGAGGTGCTAAAAATTGGCGCATCCAGAAAGAAGAACCAGTGACCAACCGAAATCTCGAAACCTTCGACAATCCGCCAATCCCCCTGCAGGCCAAGCTTGCTGCCGCGTGGACCAGCTTCATGTTTTTCTATGTCTACGTCGACTATTTCAATCTCTTCAAGCCTGGCGTCATCGACGATTTACGGGCCGGTGTCGTTTTCGAGTTCGACATCACACCGATATTGTTGACCGTGTTTCTCGCTCTGATAGGGATCCCAGCTCTGATGGTTGTGCTATCAATGGTGCTTCCCGCTCGGGTGAACCGTGCCATCAACATCTCCGTCGCATCTCTGTACATTCCCGTCACGGTGTTCAACGCGGTCGGGGAGTCCAGCAACTGGGCCCCCTTCTACGGTCTTTCCATCGGAACCGAGGTAGTGCTCCTGGTCTTTATTCTGCGCTCGGCCTGGACATGGCCTCGTACGCAATCACGGTCTTTGCCGGTTTGACACCAGAGGAAAAAAAAATTGTCTGTCGAAGAGCACGAACGTCATTGCTCGCGATAGAAAGAGGAAATGACCCAGAAAACCAACTTCATTCTTGCGATTGGCCTTTTGTTCACTTCTTCGATGCTCGTGTCCTGCGGGGATGATTCGAGTTCAGCCGACGGTGACTCGGACGGAGCAGTGTCGTGTTCCGGCGGCGCGGTCGTCGACGGCCGTTCGATCCGCATCGCCACGACCGTGGCGCCGATCACGAACATCGTCGCCAACATTGCGGCCGACACGGATGCCGTGATCGAGGGACTCGTACCCGAGGGCACCAACTCCCATACGTTCGAGCCACCACCGAGTGCCGCAGAGACTCTGGAGACAGCCGACATTGTCTTCATCAATGGTCTCGTGCTCGAAGAGCCGACCAAGGATCTCGCCCTCGCCAACCTCGCCGCTGGTGCAACCGTTTGCGAGCTCGGCACGCAGATCCTCCCCGAGAGCGAATGGATCTTCGATTTCTCCTTTCCCGAAGAAGGGGGAAAGCCGAACCCTCACTTGTGGACCAATCCCCCGATGGTGAAGGAGTACGCCCAACTCGTCGCCGACGCGTTGTCGGAACGTGACCCGGCCAACGCCGACACCTATTCCTCGAATCTCGAGCGGTTCAGTGCGAAGGTCGATGCACTCGATGTGGCCGTTCGCACGGCCAGCGAAACTGTCGACACCGAATCACGCAAGCTCGTCACCTACCACGATGCCTATGCTTATTTCGCGAAGGAATACGACTGGACCGTCGTCGGAGCGATTCAGCCCTCGTCGTTCGAAGAGCCGACCCCCAAGGAGATTGCCGATCTCATTTTGCAGGTCAAGGAAGAGGGCGTGAAGGCCGTCTTCGGCAGCGAGGTTTTTCCATCGCCGGTTCTCGAACAGATCGGTAAGGAAGCCGGCGTCTCCTACATCGACGTGTTGCGCGACGACGATCTACTGGGTGAACCCGGCGATGCCGAACACACATGGATGGGCCTCATGAGATTCAACTACGTGACGATGATCGAGGCACTGGGCGGAGACGCATCGGCACTCAAGGCACTTGACGTCTCGGACGTCTCGACGGACAGGGCAAATTACCCACAATGAACCTCAGGCCCGTTACCGACGACCGGTTGGTGTCGTGTCACCACCTCTCGTGCGCGTATGGCGACAACGTGGTGGTCAGCGATGTCACCTTCGACGTCGAGCGGGGTGAGTTCGTCGGCATCGTCGGTCCATCGGGCTCCGGCAAGACCACGTTGCTGCGGGCGATTCTCGGAATGGCCAAGCCCGCACACGGCGAGGTCACCACGCGGAAGGATGTCCGTCTGGGATATGTGCCGCAGGTTGAGTCGGTGGACTGGAATTTCCCGGTCAAGGTCCTTGAGGTGATTGTGATGACCCGCGCCCAACGCCGCGTCCTTCCGCGCATCACCCCTGCCGAGCGTCGCGACGCAAACGACATGCTCGAGCGCATCGGCCTCGGGGGGCTGGGTGACCGCCACATTCGCGAACTGTCGGGTGGGCAACAGCAGCGCGTCTTTATCGCGCGCGCTCTCTTCCACAACCCGGACCTTCTCGTCCTCGACGAACCAACGACGGGTGTCGACGTCCGTACGCGTCACGAGGTGTTGCACCTCCTCGCCGATCTGCACCGGGAGGGTATCTCGGTGCTGCTCACCACGCACGACCTCAACGGTCTCGCCGCCCACCTGCCGCGCCTGGTGTGTCTGAACCGCGAGATCATCGCCGATGGGAGTCCTCGTGAGGTTCTCGTGCCCGATGTGCTCGAGCGCCTCTATGGCGCGCCGATGTACGTGCTCGAGCACGGTGGTATGCCGGTGGTGCTCGACCACACCGAGGGTGTGGTCGTCGAGCCTTTGCGCCCGCGAGCGGTGTAGAAGTGTCGGGAGGTCTCGCGGCAGATCTTTTCGAGCCGTATGGTTTCGAATTCTTCCGTAACGGCACGGTCGTCGCCGTCGTCGCCGGTGCGCTGTGTGGTCTGCTGGGCGTTTTCGTCATTCTGCGGGGCATGTCGTACATCGGTCATGGCTTGTCGCACGCAGTGTTCGGTGGCGCGGCGGCTTCCGCAGTGATGAATTTCAACTACTTCATCGGTGCTGGCTTGTGGGGTGTCGTGTCGGGCGTCCTCATCGGCCGTATCGCGCGCCGGCGAATCCTCGGTGCCGACGCCGCGATCGGTGTGGTGACCACAGCGTCGTTCGCCATCGGTCTCGCCTTGCTGAACCGCTACGGTCAGGCCAAGCGGAGCATCGAAGCAGTGCTGTTCGGCAGCGTGCTCGGCGTGAAGACAGGTGACATCGTCGCTGTTGCCATCGTGAGTTTGCTCGCGGTGGGTGTGATCGTCGTGGGGTACCGGCACCTTCTGTTCTCCACGTTCGACCCCGAGGTCGCATCGGTTTCCGGTGTCCGGGTGTCGGTCATGGAGGTGACGCTCATGGTGATGCTGTCCTTGACGATCCTCGTCACGATGCGCGTCATCGGCACCTTGCTCATCTCCGCATTGCTCGTCATTCCGGCGGCGACCACGCGCATGCTGACCAGCCGTTTCTCCCGCATGTTGTGGCTGTCGCCCGTCATCGGCGCAAGCGGGGCATTTCTTGGCATGAACCTCGCCTACCACACCGATACATCAGCAGCGGCAATGATCATCATCGTGTGTGCCACCGCGTTCACCGGTGTGTATTTCGCGTCAGGTGTGCGCGGCAAACGTCGCAGCGCTGCGCTAGGGCACCTGTAGGACCCACTCGACGCCGGCGGGTGTGTCACGTACCTCGACCTTCGCGCCCGCCAAAGCATCGCGAATCACGTCGGAAAGGTCGTAACGCTTCTCGGCCCGTACGACCCGACGAATCTCGAGGATCGCCTCGACGTAGGGAGCGACGGTGGCGTGCGGGTCGGCGAGACCCGACGATGCGGCCTCGCCCAACTTCAGGATCATTCCACGGAGCGTGTCGCGGGCGAAGTCCCCGTCGGTGCCCGTCAAGGTGTCGGCCAACCATTGGCGAATGTCGGCTTCGAGGTCGAGGACCGCGCGCGTGGCCGCAGAAGAGTCACGGGCAGCGAGTGCGGCGTCGAATTCCGCTTTGCGGGCTTGGGCCACGCCACGCAGCGACGCGGCTGCCGTCTCGTGCGTGTCGGGGGCTTGATTCGTTGTTCGCGGGGCGGGCACGGTGGGCACCACAGCGGTCGATTTGTCGCGGGGGTCTTGGAGAAGGGCAAGTGGAATCGTCTCGCCGGTAGCAAAGGTGCGTGAAGCACCCCTGATGCGAAGGGTCACGACACCGTTGCCGACGACGCGCGAAAAGCCCGCATCGAAGTCGATGACAAGCCCGGTGTGTTCGTCAACGCCGAGAACGTATTCGTGTTCGTCGAGTTCTTCTTCCAGTGCCGCGAGCCGACGTTCGCCGAGGTAGCAAAAGCGTGTGTCGTGATGTCCGCCCTCGGCGTTGTTGTAGTGGGGAATCACGACTGCCGGAATGCCGAGGTCACCGAGCAGGTTCAAGCCCTCGAGCCAGTAGGGCTCTTCACCGCACTTGTAGATTTCGTACACGGGAACTGTGCGTGAACCAAGGGTGAGCGCGGCCGCCGATGCGAATGTTACGACGCCCCCGGTACGGATCTTGGTGTGCAAGAGGTCGGGGATCGTCGTGCCTCTCCACTGTCGCAATGCATAGGTTGGAGATCCGGGTCCGGCGAACACGTAGTTCGCGTCGGTCAAGAGGTTGAGTCCGTGTTGGAGCGTCACGGGATCTGCCCCGCTGATACGGCCGAGTCCCGCCGGGGTGATCGTTGTGTTCACGCTGGTCCTGAAGTACTCCACGGCGCGAGTGGCTAGTTCGGGGGCGTTCTCCTGGAAGCCGTAGGGCGTGTCGAGAAGCACCGCCAAGGTTTGCCCGAGGCGGCCGACGAGTTCGCGGTGCACCTTGACCATCGTCGGGGCCGTTTCACCCGAGCCCATGACCGTGAGTACGCGTGGGAGTGAAGTCATGAAAACAGGCCACCTTGTGTTTCCGCGTTCAATTCTTGTGCGACACGCAACGGGTGTTGCGCGTGCAGATCGTGGTCGGCACCGCGGTACCACGACACACCACCACGCCGCAGCAAACGCAGGGCGCGCTCGACGGCTTGGCGTTTGTCGGCGGCCCATCCGCGGACGTGTTGGTCGTCGTCGGCGACGGCGGGCATGAAGAGCACCGGCACCTCGATGTCGGGAAAGAGCGACTCCGGGTCGTGTTCCCACAGACCGCGGAGGATCTTCATGTGTCGGTCGCGCGACAACCACGGTCGGATGGTTCCATCGGCGAGGACCTCCATGTTCGCGAGTGACCCGGCTATTCCCTCCTCGGGCCAGTCGGGGTGGCCCGAGCGCATCGCAGATTCGAGTCTGCTCGCGGCCATGCCCAGAAGGTGGGGTGGCGCAAGTTGTGCCGCGCAGTCACCCCAATCGGGGTAGTGGCGGCGCAGGTGGATCGTGCCACCATCCACGGCCACGACCCCGCACACCGAGGCCGGCGAGCGGTACGCAAGTTCGACCACGACGTTCGCGCCCCACGACTGGCCGGCGACGACGGGGCGTTCCAGACCCAGTGCGGCGATGAGAAGTTCGAGATCATGGGCCACGGTGACCATGTCGAATCCGTCATCAGGTTTGGTGCTGCGGCCGTGGCCACGCTGGTCGATGGCAACCACGGGGTGTCCCATTTCCGAAAGATGTCGCGCGACGCCGTCCCACAGCCTCGCGTTCGAAGCAAGGCCGTGGACCAAGACGAAGGGCCTGGCATCGGAGGCGGCGTTTTCTCCCCAAAAGACGCAGTGCAAGTCGAGACCGGCACGCACGGAGACCATTTCGCTGCGCGGTGCAACCATTCCCCTAGTTTCGCACGGCACGGGATGAATGGCACGATGGAAGCACGATGAACGGTTCCGACGCGGGCACTGCGCTCGACGACATCCTGGTGCGCCTCGCTCGTGTCGTGGTCGCATTCAGCGGGGGAGCAGATTCCGCCTTTCTCGCGGCGAGGGCCAACCGGCTGCTCGGCCGGGACAACGTCCTGTGCGTGACGGCGGTGTCTGCCTCACTTGCAGCATCAGAAGAGCGTGACTGCACCGAGATCGCCCGCGAGTGGGGTCTGGACTGGCGCGCGGTGGGCACCCATGAAACTTCACGGCCGGCATACATCGCAAACGAAGGTGACAGGTGTTTCCACTGCAAGGACGAGTTGATGGACGCGCTACTGCCGATCGCCATGGAGCGCGGCGCGACGATCGTGCTCGGCGTGAACGTCGATGACCTTGGCGATCACCGACCAGGCCAGCGCGCAGCCCAGGAAAAAGGGGCGCGATTCCCGATGGTCGAGGCCGGACTGTCCAAGGCCGACGTTCGCGAGTTGTCACGGGCCATGGGCCTGCGAACATGGGACAAGCCGGCAGCCGCTTGTCTTGCGAGTCGCGTGCCATACGGAACGCCCGTCACGGTCGGTTTGTTGGGTCGCATCGAGCGCGCCGAGGCCGCGCTGCGCGAGGTGTTGTCGGGCGCGGGTGTCGCGCCGGGGAATCTTCGCCTGCGCCATGCCGGCGACACGGTACGTATCGAAATTGACCCGGTCGTCTTTCCGGTCATTGCTGCACACCACGAACGGGTCGTCGCCGTTCTCGAGGCAGTGGGTTACCGCTACGTGACCCTCGACCTCGCAGGTTTCCGTTCGGGAAACCTGAATTGGGCACTCCGCTCGGAGTCACCGTAGGGTTGGCGTGTTGGCCAGAGGGTTTTGGGGGAAATCATGAAGTTGTCGATGATGATCAACTACGCCGGTGGTTTCAAGGAAGCCGCACAGCGCGTGGTCGAGTACGAAAAAGCCGGCCTCGACCAAGTGTGGATTGCAGAGGCATACAGCTTCGATGCGATCTCGCAGGTCGGTTACCTCGCCGCCATCACGAACCGCGTCGAAATCGGCACGGGCATCGTCAACGTCTACTCGCGTTCAGCGGCCCTCATGGCCATGACCGCCGCAGGGTGTGACTACGTCAGCGACGGCCGATTCATTCTCGGCCTCGGCGCATCGGGTCCGCAGGTCGTCGAAGGTTTCCACGGCATCCCATACGAAAAGCCGATGCAACGAATCAAGGAATACATCGAGGTGTGTCGCACGGTGTGGAAGCGTGAACCACTCAACTATCAGGGCCAGACGGTGCAGGCTCCCTTGCCTGCGGGTGTAGGCACGGGCCTCGGCAAGCCGCTGAAGTTGATCAATCATCCCAAGCGCGCCGACATCCCGGTGTGGTGGGCAAGCCTGAAGGGTCTCAGCGTCGAGGCAACAGCCGAGCTTGCCGATGGCTGGTTGCCGATCATGTTCGTTCCCGAGAAGTTCGACCGCGTGTGGGGCAAGCAACTCAAGGCGGGTCTTGCCAAGCGGAGCCCCGAACTCGGCACGTTGGACATCGGGGCCGGTGGCATGCTGGCGATCGGCGACGACAACGTCGGTGACAAGAAGTCGAAGATTCTCGACATGGTTCGGCCCAACAGCGCGTTGTACATCGGTGGCATGGGTGCACGCGGCAAGAACTTCTACAACGACATCTGCCGTGCGTACGGCTACGAGGACGAAGCGAAGATCATTCAGGATCTCTACCTCGACGGCAAGAAGGACGAAGCCGCCGCGAACGTGCCGACCGAAATGCTCGAACTGACGAACCTCATCGGTCCGAGGGGTTTCATCGCCGAGCGCGTGGCGGCATTCAAGGATGCCGGCGTAACGGTGTTGAGCGTCAACCCCGTGGGCCCCGACGCCGTGAACCAGATCGAAACTCTGCGCGACATCGTCGACAGCATCTGAGACGGAACGACATGGCGAGCGCAGTTCCCGTGTCGGGCGTTTGTGAACCGGGTTGGGAGGCCGTTCGGGGCGCAATCGAGGCGAACTTCGCCGCGAGCGGAGAAACCGGCTGCAGCGTCGCGGTCTACCACCATGGTCGGCTCGTGGTCGATCTTGTTGCGGGTTGGGTCGACCCGGACCGCACCGTTGCGTACACGGCCGACAATCTCCAGGTGGTCTTCAGCACGACAAAGGGCATCGCGGCAACCGCGCTGGCAATGTGCGTCGATCGGGGACTCGTCGACTACCAGCGGCCCGTGTCGCACTACTGGCCCGAGTTCGGCGCGAACGGCAAGAAGAACGTGACCGTTGCACAGATGGTGTCGCATCGAGCCGGTCTCTACACGATCGATGAAACCCTCGAGTTCGGGGAAATTCTCGACGACGTGCGCATTGCCCGGGTTCTTGCCGATGGGACGCCGCGTTGGGAGCCCGGAACCGCGCACGGCTACCACGCAATCACCTACGGGTGGTTGGTGGGCGAACTCGTGCGCCGTGTGGACGGCCGTGACATAGGTCGGTTCGTGAACGAGGAAATCGCCTCACCGCTGGGTGCCGACCTGCACATCGGCTTGCCCGATCGACTGCACCATCGGGTTGCGCCGTTGATTCAAGAGCGGCCCGCACCCTCGAGTGGACCCGAATCGGCGGAGGCAAAGGCGGTGCGCGAACTGATGGAGCAAATGCTCGGCCCCGACACTCCCGGCGGTCAGGCTCTGTCGCTTTCGGGTATGTGGACCGGCGAAGGTCTCTTCAACCGTCCCGAGGTGCTGCGGGCTCAGATACCTGCTGCCGGCGGGGCAACCAATGCCCGCTCGCTTGCCGCAATGTACGCCGCGTTACAAAAGCCGATCGGTGGTGTGCGCCTCTTGTCCGACGACGCGTTGGCAGCAGCGACGGAGAATCAGACGCCGGCGAACGAGGGCGACAAGTGCCTGATCGTGCCGACCGTTTTTTCGATGGGGTTCATGATGCACAGCATCTTCACGCAGTACGCGGGGCCGGGAAGTTTCGGCCACCCCGGGTTCGGGGGATCCGTGGCGTTCCTACAGCCATCGCGGGAATTGTCCTTCGCCTATGCGATGAACACGCTTGCCGCCAACCTGGCCGGTGACACGCGTGCGCAGGCCCTCATCGATTCGGCTGTTCGCTGCGCAGACGCCGCCTGATGGGGGTCGTCAGGATCAGATAGATCGTTCCGGCGAGGGCGGCCATCACGGCGAAAACTGCAATCGTGGCGCGCACTCCGATTGCGTCGGAGACGACACCCGAGAGCGCGCTCGTGATCGACAGCGTGAGGGTGACGATTGCAAAATCCCCGGCGAGGACACGTCCCCGCACTTCATCGGGGGCGCGCATCTGTAGGCCGTATGAACTCAGCACCCACTGCGCCCCGCCCCCGAAGTGGGCCAGCGCAACGAGCACCGCAGCGACCGCAATATGCGGGCTGACTGAGGTACCCAGATAGAAGCCCGAGAACAACAGGCCAGCGACTCCGCACGTGAGCAGGAGTCGTTCGAGGTTGCCCCCGACGAGACGCGCCGCAACCAGCGGCCCGAGTCCGGATCCGATTCCACGTGCGCCGATGAGTAGACCGCGTCCCGAATCGCCGGTCTTGAATGCGTCGGACGCCAGGACGGCGAGTTGGCTGACGATGCCCGCACCGATGGCAAACGTCATCTTCGATGCGACCAGAGCGAGGATGACGCTGTCGCGGCGTGCGAGTTGCAGTGCCTCGTGCATGTCGGCCAAGGGCCGCACCCCTCGGCCGGCGGCACGCTTAGAGCGTTCCTCCTGCATCGGGGTACGGATCGCCGCGAAGAGAGCGCCGGCGACGACAAAACTCACTGCATCCGCGATGAAAGCGGCCTCACGACCGAACGTCTGTGAGAACACACCGCCCAGACCCGCACCGACCGCCAGCATCACGCCCCACGTCGCGCCGAGGAGCGAGTTCGCCTTGCTCAGTTCCTCCGCATTGCGGGCGAGATTCGGGATCGCGGCACCACTGGCAGGACCGATGAACGAGGCGAATGCGGCAATCAGCGCTTGGCACACCAGAGCGATCCAGATGCGTCCTGCCGCCGATCCGAGCAAACCGAGAGCGCACACTGCCTGGGCGATGGACACCGCAACGAGAAGTTTTCGGCGGTCGTAGCGGTCGGCTGCGGGTCCGGCGATGGGCGAGGCGAGGAATGAGGGCAGCGAGAAGGCCACGTAAACGAGTGAAACGAGAAACTTGGAATCCGAGGCGTCGTCGACGAGACCGGCGAGTGCGACGAAAGTGAACCAGTCGCCGAGATACGACACCACCTGGGCAAAAAAAAGGAGGCGAATGTCGCGGTTCTCCCGCAGCAGTTTCAGCACTACAAAAACTTCTGCGACCTGCGTAGCACCCGTTCGGCCTCGACAACGATGTCACGAACGATCTGTGCCGCCGGGAGAAGGGATGTGATTGCGCCGACACCCTGGCCGCACGGCATGAACTCGCGGGTCGTGTCGACGATCGTGTCGCTCGGTGCGCCGAGGTGGTTCGCACCCTCTTTCATCGAATGAATCGCCTGGTCGGGGAACTTCCGGATCTCTTCGGGGTGTTGCTCGTAGTGGTTCGTCCAGTCGTTGCGCACGACACGGCACGTCTTGCCCGTGAAGCCGCGCGAGACCACGGTGCCGTCCTCGGGCGTGGCCACGAGCATCTCCTTGTAGCCACGCACGGCGCGTGCCTCGGGTGTTGCGATGAAGCGGGTGCCGACCCAGACGGCATCCGCACCGAGCGCGAGGGACGCCGCGAGTCCGCGGCCGTCGAAGAGACCGCCTGCGGCGACGACGGGAACCCTCGCACCCACGGCGTCAACCACCTGGGGAACCAGTGCCATCGTTGCGACGGTGCCGGTGTGGCCACCGCCCTCGGTGCCCTGCGCGACGACGAAGTCGCAACCACTTGCCACCGCCGCTTCGGCATGGCGCACCTTGCCGCACATCGAGCCGACGAGGATGTTGTGCTTGTGCAGGTAGTCGATCGCGTCACGGGGCACACCAAGCCCCGCGACGAAAATGCGGGCGCCGCCCTCGACGACGGCCTTCACGCCCTCCTCGATCTGCGAAGGGAGCGCAGCGAGCAGGTCGACACCGAACGGCTTGGACGTGATCGCCCTGACGCGGGCCATCTCGTCGACGAGTTCACCGGTTTTCATCGTGGATGCACCGAAGGTCCCGATCCCCCCGGCCTCGGACACCGCCCCGACGAGATCGCTGTACGAGACGCCGCCCATTCCGGCCAGCATGACGGGGTGTTCGATGTCGAAGAGCTCCGTGATCCGCGTGCGCATGACGCCAACCTACATCAGTAGGCACCATCCCGATCCAGGAACCCACGGTGCCAACGGCGTGGCGTGAAGAGCGCCGCGCGCGGTTCGTCCTCGAACATCCACCGGGCAAAGTTCGTGCGTGTCCAGCCGTTCGTGGCGGCGGCACGGATCGCCCCGCGCGTGACGATCGGCGACCGCAATAGTTTGCCTAGAGCGACGCTCATACGGTGATCCGCGAACAGATGGCGACGCACCGACGACTCGTAGACCTTGGCAACGTTGCCGCCTGCGATGATTGCCTCGGCGGCGAGGATGCCGGTTTCCAGTGCTTGTCCGATGCCTTCACCGGTCAAGGCATCAGTTGCGCGCGCGGCATCGCCCACGAAGAGCACGTTGCCGCTCGACAGCACCGCATCGGTGATGCCCGCGGGTATCGGCCATGCGGTGTGTCTGTCGACGAGCCCGAAGCCGGGGCCCAGCGCATCGACTATGTGTCGCTGCGACAACAAGTCGGCCCACTCCCTCTTCATGTCTCGCACGTGCCGTTTGCCGTCACGGAGGATGCCGAAGCCGATGTTCACACGACCATCGGCAAGGGGAAACGACCAGGCGTAACCCGGCAGCAGAGCGGTCTCGAACCACACGTAGAGGCGGTGAGCGGCGGGGCCGGTCACGTTGTCGGCGTACTGCCGAAACGCGTGCCACTCGCCGAGGTAACCCGTGTCGCCGAGACCCATTGCCTTGCGGACCGGGGACCACATGCCGTCGGCGGCGATGACATGAGCGGCCGCGATCGGCTCGCCGTTGGCGAAGTGAACGGTCGCAGTGGGTGTTCCGCCGCTGTAGTTGGGCGTGAGGTGCGAGAACCCCAGACCCTCACGGATGTCGGCGCCCGCGGCGCGGGCGTGCTTGACCAGTTCGTTGTCGAGTTGCAGACGTGCAGCGATTGCCGCGTACTGACCCCGACCGCGGGGGAGCGGAAGTTCGACCTCGCGTCCCGACGGCGACCGCAACCACGCTGAGTCGACGATCCGCCACGACGCGACGACACCCGGATCGAAGTCGATCCTCTCGAGCATCCGCAGGGCAAGGGTCGTGAGTCCGTCGCCGCAACACTTGTCGCGCGGAAACTCGGCCTTGTCGGCAACGACTACGCTTCGCCCCGCGCGGGCCAGCACCGTCGCAGCCGCGGTCCCTGCAGGACCGGCACCCACAACGAGAACATCGACACAGGAGTCGGAGTTTCGATCCGCCACGGCCCGAGGTTATGGCCCGTCACGTCGGGTCGTATGATCGACCGAGCAGATCATCTGGCGAAAACCGTTTCGGGGGAATCGATGTCGAAGTTGTGCGAGGGCCGTGTGGTCATTGTCACGGGAGCAGGCCGCGGTATCGGACGTGAGCACTCGCTCAGCCTCGCGCGGCACGGTGCATTAGTCGTCGTCAACGACCTTGGCGGCAACGTCGACGGCACGGGTGGCGACACTTCGCCGGCGCAGCAGGTCGTCAAGGAGATCGAGGCGATGGGTGGCCGCGCGGTGGCAAACGGTGACGACATTTCCTCCTGGGACGGTGCAAAACGACTCGTTCAAACCGCCGTCGAGGTCTTCGGCGACCTTCACGGTCTTGTCAACAACGCCGGCATCCTCCGCGACCGCACGCTCGTCAACATGACCGAGGCCGAGTGGGACGCGGTCATCCAGGTGCACCTGAAGGGAACCTTTGCGCCCGCGCATTTTGCGGCCGAATACTGGCGAGACCGTCACAAGGCGGACAAGCCCGTCGACGGTCGCATCATCAACACGACGTCGGTGTCGGGCATTTACGGCAACCCGGGCCAAACCAACTACGGTGCCGCGAAGGCGGGTATTGCGGCGTTCACGATCATCGCCGCACTCGAACTTGGGCGCTACGACGTCACCGTCAATGCCGTCGCCCCCGTCGCACTCACGCGCATGACCGAGGGGCTGGGCCCCGCACCCGAAACCGAGGACGAGCGCGAGATGCGTTCGCCGAAGTGGATCGCACCCATCGTCACGTGGCTCGCCTCGGCGGAGTCGAGGAACGTCACGGGCCGGGTCTTTGAGGCCAGCGGGCAAACTCTGGCGATCGCCGAGGGGTGGCACCGCGGTCCGCGCCGCGAACCCATCGAAGATCCGACGAAGATGGCGCCGGCCGTGGCCGAACTTCTCGCCTCGGCGCGCGGCAATGCGGGAATGAACGGTGAAGACGGCACTTGGCCGCAGTCGCCACGCTGAAACGAAACGAGTCAAAGGGGGAGAGAAAATGCCGATCAATCCGGACGCCGTGGGTATGCAGGGCGACCCGTTCGTCGTCACGTGGGACAGCAAGGACTGCCTTCTCTACGCAGTGGGAATCGGTGCGGGTGCGGCCGATCTGCCCTTTAGCACCGAGAACAGCCGTGACGCATCGGGCAACATCACCCCGCAACAGGTGTACCCGACGTTTCCCGTCATCTTGACGCGCGACCCCGCCTCGCCGATGCGCAACATCGGCTCGTTCAACCCCGCGATGCTCGTGCACGGCCAGCAGGCCGTCACGCTCCACAAGGCAGTTCCCGTCGAGGGCTCCGCGCGCATCGTCACGCGCATCACGGGCATCTACGACAAGGGCAAGGGTGCGGTCGTCGCGACCGAGCAAACCGCCGTCGATGCCGACGACGGGTCGCCTCTCTTTTCGCTCGCCTCGTCGGCGTTCATTCGTGGCGAAGGCGGTTGGGGGGGCGATCGCGGCCCCGGTGGCGACAAGAACGTCCCACCCGCGCGCAAGCCCGACCACGCCGTGACCTACCAGACCGCCCCCGACCAGGCCTACGTCTACCGACTCTCGGGTGACCGCAACCCGTTGCACTCCGACCCGACGTTTGCCGCGATGGGTGGCTTCGACCGTCCGATCCTCCACGGCCTGTGCACCTACGGCTTCACGGGCCGCGGTCTGCTGTCGGCATTGTGCGCCAACGACGCATCGCGGTTCACGCACATCGAGGGACGCTTCGCCTCGCCCGTCATCGCCGGAGAAGCACTGACCATCTCGATCTGGGAAACCTCGGCCGGCGAAGCGGTCTTCACGACCTCCGCCGGCGACCGCGTCGTTCTCGACCAGGGTCTCGTGCGGTTCAGAACAAAGTGAGTTCGTCGGGCTTGCGACCACGCAGCGTGTCGTAGTCCACTTCCACGCATGCAAGACCCCGTGTCGTTGCGAGGGTTTTCGCCTGCGGCTTTATCACCTGCGCGACGAAAATCCCGCGCACCTCGCCGAGCGAGGAATCCTTCGAGAGGTACTCGAGGTAACGGGCGAGTTGCTCGACGCCGTCGATCTCGCCGCGGCGCTTCACTTCGATGGCAACGGTGCGTCCCTCGCGGTCGCGGCAGAGAAGATCCACCGGTCCGATCGCAGTCGGATGTTCGCGGCGAATCAGAGTGAGACCGTCCTCGATGGCGTCGGGGAGTGCCGCGAGCAGTTCCTGTAGATGCGCCTCGACACCGTCCTTGCTGAGCCCGGGATCTTCACCAAGCTCATGCGATGTGTCGAGCAAGACCTCGTGAAGCGTGATGGTGAGCGTCTCGCCCTTCGGGTTGGTCACAACCCATTCCCTCTCGGTCTCGGTCAGCACGTTCGGGGCGTTCATCCAGTTCAACGGTTTGTAGGCACCACCGTCGGCGTGAATGGCGACACAGCCGTCGGCCTTGACCATGATGAGCCGCGTCGCCTCGTCGAGACGCGACTCGAGGCGACCTGCGTATTTCACACTGCAACGAGCAATCACCAGACGCACCCTATTTTCGTAGCAGACAATAAGATTTGGTGACGAATGAAAACGACCGTGGATCTGCGCACCAAGCAGTACCTGATGCTGGCCGCCATCGTGGCAGTGGGTGGGACGTGGCTCGCTCTCGGTGTGTCATCCAGAGACGGGAATGACAGTGGTTCGGCCGACGGCGGCCGGGACGGCGCGACGACCACGTCCGAGGTCGTGTCCGTCGCGACGACGGTCTTTGTTGCTGACACGACGACGACCGCCGAGGTCGACCTCGTGGGTGACGAGGAAGTTCCGGACGACTGCAAGATTGCCACGCGCACACTTCGTGTCGGGGACACCGGAGCTTCGGTCATGTGCCTCCAGAAGGCTTTGATCCGAGAGAACCGTCTGGCGGGTGAGGCGAGCGGGACGTTTGACGGTCCGACCCGCACCGCCGTCATCGCGCTGCAAAGGGAGAAGTCGTTGTTCGTCGACGGGGAAGTCGGTCGCGAGTCGGCACTCGTGCTTGGTGTGTGGCCCGAGGAACAGCTGGACGTCGTCCGCACGCCGCCGCCGCCGGCCGGGGCCAAGGATTCGGAGGGATTCTTATTGTCCTCGGTCGCTTCCGCGGGCGCCGAGGCACCGCCCCTGCCGCCGAACTCGGGCAAAGGCAGGCGGCTCGTCTACGAGCGCGCGGGCCAGCGTGTGTGGGCGGTTGACAAGGACGGTGGAATCATTCGTTCCTGGCTGGTGTCGGGAAGCCAGTACAACAACGAACTCCCCGGAACCCACAAGGTCTACAGCAAATCGCAAGTCACGACGGCATGGAACGGCAAGGCGTCCCTGCCCTTGATGGTCCGTTGGCTGAAGACGAAAATCGGTGCCATTGGGTTCCATCAGATCCCGGTGAAGCGAAGTGACGGGTCTTTGTACCAAACCGAGGACGAGCTTGGAACGCGGCTTTCGGGCGGATGTCAGCGCCAGGCGAAAGAGGATGCCGAGTTCCTCTGGAAGTTCGCCAGGATCGGCTTACCCGTCGTTGTCATCTGAGACGTGGCCGGCGCGGCGGCTCAGGCGCGGATGTGGTCGCGCATCCGCCTGTTGATGAGGTTGCGTCGTTCCTGAAGTTCGCGGTACGTGAGCCGGTTGACGCTCGACTCGAGACCGAGACTGGCCTTCACGCTGTCGAGATTGAGCTCAAAGGCATCGGGGTTGAAGCCCAGTTCGCGGCCGATGCGCTCGCCGTGCCTTTCGGCAAAGACCATTGAAATAGCGGCCACTTCGGCGAGGATGTCGAGGTCGGGCGCCAGGCGGGCGATGGCTCCGTCGAGGAACACCATGTTCTTCACGTAGAGCATCAGTTCCTTTGGCATGCTGGCCCCGTAGCCGAGCAGCGCCTTGACGATGCGTTGTACTTCCTTCACCAACTCCTCGCCCGACAAACCCGTCGGGTCGATCGTCGGTTGGTCGAGACGCAGATCGACGATCACCTGGTCGATGTCGACGTCGGCGGGAAGCGCGCCGAGGTCACGAAGTGCTGCGACCTGGCCCTTCACGTCGTTGGTCGTTGCGCCGAGCATCAGGCGCAGGAACGCGATGCGTCGTGGTCCCGACAGGCGACCGACGATCCCAAAGTCGAGCAGTGCGGTGCGTCCGTCGGTCATCACAAAAAGGTTTCCGCCGTGCAGGTCGCCGTGGAAGACCCCCTCGATCATTGCGCCCTCCATGAACGCGATCATTCCCGTACGGATGATCTTCTCGGTGTCGATGCCGGCCGCCTTCATTCCCTCGACATCGTCGAAGTTGAAACCATTGAGGCGTTCCATCACGAGAACACGGCGCGTCACCAGTTTCGAGTGCGGCCGCGGGACGACGTAGCCGGCCTGACCGAGGTTGCGGAGCATCGTGGCAACGTCGATCATGTTCGACGCCTCCATGCGGAAGTCGAGTTCTTCCACGATCGTCTCGGCGAAAAGCTCGACGAGTGCCGGCGGATTTGCCAATGCCGCGACCGGGATGCGCCCGATGAGGAAGGGCGCGATCCACGACATGACCCGCAGGTCGCGACGAACCAAGTCGCCGATGTCGGGTCGTTGCACCTTGACGACGACCGGTTCGCCCGAGACGAGGGTCGCGGCGTGCACCTGGGCGATCGACGCGGCCGCCAGCGGGGTGGTGTCGACGTGCACGAAGACGTCGTTCATCCGTGCGCCCAGGTCGCGTTCGATCGTGCGCTGCACGACCTCGAACGGTTCGGCCGGAACCTGGTCGCGGCACCGCTTGAACTCATTGACCAGTTCGGAGGGAAAGAGGCCCTCACCACTCGAGATGATCTGGGCCAGCTTGATGTAGGTAGGGCCCAGCGTTTCGACCGCGCGACGCAGACGCAACGAGAGTGCGGTGCGGCTTTCTTCGGGCGAGGCGAAGCGACGCAATTTCTTGCGGACGAGCCATGGTGCGAACGCCCTGCCAAGGACAAAGACCACCTTCATCAGCCGAGCGATCGGTGGAATGCGTCCGGGGGTCGTTAGTCGCGGCACCTCGCTCCGGGCTTCGCGTCGCAACACGACGGCGTTTTCCGACCAGGCAATCGCGTCGCGATCCAGCTCCCACGGACCGCGCTCGGAGAACGCCCCCCAGGCAAGGTCGGCCGCGTTGCTCGCCACGTCGCCGGTGGGGGATTTGGACATTTCCTCAGTCTGCAACGAATGCGAGTCCGAGCCTCCGTCGAGCGGGAAATTGGCCTGTGACAAACGGACTAGACATGGCAACGGGCCGCGAGCGCCGGGGGGTGCGTCCATGGGAAACACGAATCGCTACTACGTCACTGACACCGACCTGTCGGGTCGATTTCCGATCTACACGAGGGCAAACGTCGGCGAGGTATTTCCCGACCCCGTCACACCTCTCACGAGTGGGACCGGCCTGTGGCGGGCCGAGCGCGGGTGGCGCACTGCGTGGGAGCGGATGGGTGCCTTCGAAATCGGCGAGTTTCCCGCGGGGGAGTTCTGCCAACTTGGTGTCGTCGGGGGTTACTGCTACCTCAACGCCTCTGTCATCCGGTTGTTCGGCGAAAGGGCGCCCGGCTTGTCATGGCAGGACATGGACGCCCAGTTCTTCGGCGCACAACCCGGCATACCTGCCTACGTCGAGGCCGACGGTGACGTGCGGCCCGACCTGACTTTGCGCATCGGCGAAACCTTCGCGTCGATACTCGCGTTCTCATCGGTCGACCAGTTGGCCGATATAAACGAGCACAAGGCCCAGACGATCGCACTGCGTGGCGATCGCCCCGACCTGGCGGCGATGTCCGACGCCGAACTCTGGGCGCGCTACCTCGAATTGATCGGATGGCACGAGTCGCTTTTCTCTCAGCACATCTACACCACCTACATGGCGACGGTTCCGGTGGGCATGATCTCGGCGATCGCAACCGCGGTCAGCCGCCCCGATCTCGTCATGCCCCTCATCGCCGGTTTCGGTGACGTCGACTCCGCCGAACCGAGCCATGCGTTGTGGGCGATGGGTCGACTCGTGGCAAATACGCCCGCGCTCACCTCCGAGTTCGACTCCGGTGTGCCGGGACTTCTCGACCGATTGCGCGGCAGCAGCGCCGCGGGCACAGCGCAGTTTCTCGCGATGTTCGACGAGTTCGTCCGCACTTTTGGTTCGCGCGGACCGAATGAATGGGAGACCCGTTCACCTTCGTGGGAAACGCGACCCGAACTTGCGCTATCGGCGATCGAACGCATGCGCCTCGCGCCATCTTCGGCGGATCCGGCGGGGCACAGCGTCGAGCGGGCGCGTGAGCGGGTCGCCGCCGCGGAGGAGTTGCTCGCGGTCGTGGCGGGTGATGCCGCGGTGCATGGTCAATTGTCGGTTGCGATCGCGGCATCGCAAGCATGGATACCGGCGCGCGAGCGTACGAAGACCAACAACATCCGGCTCATCCACGAGTGCCGCATGCCGATGCGCGAACTCGGCCGGCGCATGGTCGAACGCGGCTTCTTCGACGAAGTCGAGGACTTCGGATTCGTGCAGGCCGATGAAATGGACGGACTCATCGGTGCCCCGAACGGGGATGCCGGAAAGTGGCTCGGTCTCGTACGTGAACGTCGTGCGAGGTACGAAGAACTGTCGGCAAAGACCCCGCAATTCGTCTTCGTCGGTTCGGCGACCAGTCCCGACACCTGGGAGGCGCGGTCGGCGACGTCGGCCGGTCGACTTTCCGTGGGTGACGTACTGCAGGGGATGCCGGGTTGTCCCGGCCTCACGCGTGGTCGCGCGCGGGTGATTCTGGACTCGAACGACCCGACCGCCCTCGAACCCGGCGACATTCTCGTTGCGCCGATCACCGACCCCTCATGGACGCCCCTCTTTGTTCCCGCGGCGGGCGTGGTCGTCGATGTCGGTGCGCCCCTGAGCCACGCCATCATCGTCAGTCGCGAGCTCGGCATCCCTTGTGTCATTTCGGCAACCGAGGCGACACGGCGCATTCCCGATGGTGCGCTTCTCGAGGTGAACGGCTCGACGGGAATGGTTACAGTTCTCGGCGAATGAAGCGCAGGTAGCAACACCGAAAAACACGGAGCAAAGAATGTCCCACTGGATCACTGACACACACGCGAGCAAGCGCTTCCCCGTCTACACGCGATCGAACGCAAGCGACGTCCTGCCCGAACCGATCAGCCCGCTGGGTGCGAGCCTGGCATTCATTCCCGGCACGATGGAAGGCTGGCGTGACGGCAACGTGCGGAATGGTTCGGTTCTCGAGGGCGAAGTGCACGCCGAGGGTTTCAACCCCGTCTGTGGTTTCTTCAACGGCTTCTTCTACGTCAATGCCTCGGTCGTGCGCCTCTTCGGCGTGCGTGCCGGTGTCGGCGCCGAGCCGATCGACCTTGCGTTCTTCGGCACGCGGCCCGACACGCCACCCTACGTTCCGCATCCCGACGATCCGAACGAGACGGTTGCCAAGCAACTCACCGATCGTGCGAACTGGGCGTTGACGATCACCGATTATCCCGAACTCGAAGAGTCGAAGCAGGTTGCGAAGGAGATTCGCGCAAAACGCCCGAACCTGGCCGAGGCGAGCGACGCTGCGCTCGTCGAGTACGCGCGATCACTCATCCCCGTGCACCGTCGGATGTTCGACGATCACGTGATGACATCGACGAATACGGCAACCGGCCCGACGGTGCTCGGCCAGATCGTTCCCGACCTTCTCGTGCGGATCATCGCGGGCGCGGGCGACGTCGACTCGGCGGCCCCCGGTCTCGCGATGTGGGCCCTGTCCCGTTTGCCGCAGAACTCACCCGGGTTCCAACAGGGATTCGAGGACTTCCTCTACGAGTTCGGTTCCCGCGGTCCCAACGAGTGGGACCTCTACTCCGATGTGTGGGAGACCAAGCCGACCTTGGCGCTTGCCCTAATCGACGCCATGCGCCAGGTCGGCCCCGACGGTGATCCCGCAAAGGCCGTGGCCCGCACCGTGGCCGACTCGACTGCTGCCCTCGCCGTGGCCCTCGAGCGCGTGACGGGCAACGAAGAGGCGACGACAATGGTGAAGCTCGCCGCAGCCTCGGGTCGTCGTTTCAACGCGTGGCGCGAACGCAGCAAGACGAACTGCATCCGAGTCATGAACGAGGCACGTGTCGCGATGCGCGAGCTCGGTCGCCGCCACGCGGCCACCGGTGCGATCGCCCACGAGAAGCAGGTCTTCATGTTGATGAACGACGAGCTGGATACGTTCATCGCCGACCCCAAGTCGTTCACCGAGAAGCTCGCCGAGCGCGAGGCGCAGTGGCGTTCACTGTGGGAACTGGAGACCCCCTACTTCGTCGAGGGTGACAGGCGTGTTCCAGAAATCGAGGATCTTCCGAAGCGCACCGAGGTCAGAGTCGAGGCCGTGAAGAAGGGTGACGTGTTGCAGGGCAACGCGGGTTGTGCAGGCGTTGCACGTGGGCGTGCGCGGGTGATCCTCGACTTGGCGGATCCATCGGCACTCGAAGAGGGTGACATCCTCATCGCTCCGAACACGGATCCCTCGTGGACGCCGCTATTCATCCCTGCCGGTGGTGTCGTGGTCGATGTCGGGGCGTTGAACAGTCACTCCGTCATCGTGAGCCGCGAGCTCGGTATCCCCTGCGTCGTTTCGGTCGTCAATGCGACGCGCCGCATCCGCGACGGAGCAACCATCGAAGTGAACGGCGACCTCGGCACAGTCACGATCCTGGAGGACTGACGTCGCCGTGTCGCAGGGGGGACCGCTCGCGGGCGTTCGCGTCGTCGAACTCGGCGTGTGGGTGGCCGGGCCGGCTTGTGGCGGAGTGCTTGCAGATTGGGGAGCCGAAGTCATCAAGGTCGAGCCGCCGGCCGGCGATCCGCAGCGCAACATCTTCGGGGCGTTGGGGCAGGGTGATCAGGACGCGGTGCCACCCTTCGAGATCGACAATCGCGGCAAGAAGTCGGTCGTCATCGATCTCCGGTCCGATGGGGGCCGGGCGAAGATGCGCGAACTTCTCGCGTCGGCCGATGCTTTCGTGACCAACGTTCGCCTCGCAGCCCTCGCCCGTCTGGGACTCGACCCGTCGAGCATACGCGCGGCAAATCCGCGGCTCGTCTACGGAATCATCACGGGCTACGGCCTCGAGGGACCCGATGCGCACCGTCCCGGTTACGACATCGGCGGTTACTGGGCGCGTTCGGGTCTTGCGCACACGCTCGTGCCACCCGGGGCCAACCCGCCGCCGAACCGCAGTGGCCAGGGCGACCACGTCACGGGTATGTCGCTCGTCGCCGGTGTCGCCGCCGCCCTTTTCGACGCACAGCGCACCGGCCAGGGAAGGCTCGTCTCGACCAGCCTGTTGCGCAACGGCATCTACAACATCGGCTGGGACATCGGCATTCAGCTGCGATTCGGCAAACGCGAAAGCACGCGTCCGCGCGAGAACGGACGCGCCCCATTGATGCTCAACTACTTCGCAGGCGACGGTCGCGCATTCTGGATGCTCGCGCTCGAAGGCGACCGCCATTGGCCGGCAGTTGTTGCCGCGGTCGACTCCGATCGTCTGCGGGTCGACCACTTCGCGACGGCGAAGCTCCGGCTGGCAAACAACACCGAACTGATCGCGACACTCGATGAACTGTTCGCCGAACGTCCGATGAACGAGTGGGCCGCGAGGTTCGACCAACACGACGTCTGGTGGGCGCCGCTCAACACGATTCCCGAGGTGATCGTCGACCCACAGGCCCGCGCATCCGGTGCGTTCGTGGCGATGTCGCCCCGCGATGGTGAAGAGCCCTTCGAGGCGGTGAACAATCCCGTCGACTTCGATGGGTACACGTTGCGACCCGGGCCCGTGCCGCGCCTCGGCGAGCATACGAACGACTACCTCCACTGACTCGCGTTCTGAGATTTCGCGTCAGTCGTTGTTCCAGAGCGCCTTCATCACCGGCTCGGCAAGTTCGGGCCGGCAGATGAGAAGGTCGGGCAGCCACGTGTCGCGTTCGTTGTAGAGGAGAGGGGAGCCGTCGATGCGGCTGGTGTGGAATCCGGCGGCACGCGCCACGGCGACGGGCGCGGCCGAGTCCCACTGGTGCTGGCCGCCGTCGTGCACGTAGATGTCGGCTTCGCCGAGGACGACGGCCATGGCCTTTGCTCCGGCCGAGCCGAGTCGAATCGCATCACAGTCGATTGCATTGGCGACGAGGATCGCCGAATACGGTGCTCGGTTGCGCGAGGTGATCAGGCGCACCTTGCGGTCGGGCATGGGTGGCAGCGTCGGCCTGGTCGACGGGTGGGTGTCGAGCGTGACGCCGAGGGCGGGAAGCGAAACGGCGCCGGCAACGAGATCGCCTTTTTCCCACAGCGCGACGTGAATCGCCCAGTCGGACCGGCCACGCTCACCGTATTCGTTCGTCCCGTCGAGGGGATCGATGATCCACACGCGGTCGGCACCGAGGCGCTGTGCGTTGTCGGCTCCCTCTTCGGACAGCACAGCATCGTCTGGTCTGTGTTCGCTGAGCGCACCCATGAGGTATCGGTGCCCCGTCGCATCGCCGGTGTCCATGACGTACCACGGCGACGCGTTCTCTGCGAAGAGTTCGTTGCGCAGCGCGTTGAGACGGACACCCGTCTCGTGTGCCAGGTGGGCGGCGAGAAGATGGTCGTCGGCAACGACGGCGGGCCCGGTCACGACGACTGTCTTCCGAGTTCCACCGCGCGTCGAACGATCTCGCGCAAGGAATCCTCGTCCGCACCGTTGGCAACCTCGGTCGCGATCAGCGACTCGAGTTTTTCCGCGGCGACTTCGTTGAACGCGGGTATCCGCAACCGTGATGCGACCGTTGACGCGATGATGAGTGTGATCGCAGCAAGCGTGGTGGTCAGACCGATGGTCACGACCCAGCCCTCGTTGTTTCCGTTGATCGACGACACGATGATGCCCGCGATACCGCAGACGAAGACAACGGCGCACACCCAGCGGATGACCCTGAGGCTGGATGGCACGTTCATCGATTGAGGGGCTTGTACTTGATGCGGTGCGGCTGGTCCACCGACGAGCCGAGTTCTTTGCGTCGCCACGACTCGTATTCGCTGAAATTTCCCTCGAACCAACGCACCTGACTGTCGCCCTCGAACGCGAGCACGTGGGTCGCGATGCGGTCCAGGAACCAACGGTCGTGGCTGATGACGACAGCGCATCCGGGGAAGCTTTCGAGTGCCGTTTCGAGGGCGCGCAGTGTGTCGACGTCGAGGTCATTGGTCGGCTCGTCGAGCAAGAGCACGTTTCCGCCACGCTTCAAGAGCTTGGCGAGGTGCACACGGTTGCGTTCGCCGCCCGAGAGATCGCCGACCAACTTCTGCTGGTCGCTCCCCTTGAAATTGAAACTTGCAACGTAGGCACGGCCGTGCACTTCGCGTCCGCCAATCTTCATGTGCTCGACGCCACCCGTGATCTCCTCGTAGACGGTGGCCTTCGGGTCGAGATCGTCACGGTTCTGGTCGACGTGGCTCAATTGCACAGTGTCGCCGACGTTGACGGCTCCTGCGTCGGGTGCTTCGAGTCCCGCGAGCAAGCGGAAGAGCGTCGTCTTGCCGGCGCCATTGGGGCCGATGATCCCGACGATGCCTGCGGGCGGCAACGAGAACGAAAGATTGTCGATGAGCAATCGTTCGCCGTAGCCCTTCGACAGGCCCTCGACCTTGATGACGGTGTCGCCGAGCCTTGGTCCGGCAGGAATGGCGATTTCCAGGCGATCGGGTCCGCGTTCGGCCGCCTCGGCTTCGGCGTGCAACTTCTCGTAGGCGGCGAGGCGCGCCTTGCCCTTTGCCTGGCGAGCCTTGGGTGACATGCGAACCCACTCGAGTTCGCGCTGCAACGTGCGCGCGCGCATCTCGTTCGACTTCTCCTCTTGGGCGAGGCGCGCCTGCTTCTGCTCGAGCCAACTGGTGTAGTTGCCCTCGAACGGATAGCCGCGACCACGGTCAAGTTCGAGAATCCATTTTGCAACATTGTCGAGGAAGTAGCGATCGTGGGTGATGGCGACAACCGTGCCCGGGTACTCGGAGAGAAACCGTTCGAGCCACAGAACACTTTCTGCGTCAAGGTGGTTCGTCGGTTCATCGAGGAGCAGAAGATCGGGCCGGCTGAGCAGCAGGCGGCAGAGAGCGACGCGGCGACGTTCGCCGCCCGACAGCTTCGTCACATCGGCGTCGTTCGGCGGGCAGCGCAACGCATCCATCGCAATTTCGACGTTGCGGTCGAGGCTCCAGGCATCAGCGGCGGCGATTTTGTCCTCGAGGTCGGCCTGCAGTGCGCCGACCTTCTCGAAGTCGGCGTCGGGGTCTCCCCACATCGCCATCACCTCCTCGTAGCGGGCCAGCAGATCGCGGACCGGTGCGACACCGTCCATCACATTCCCGAGAACGTCCTTGGCGGGGTCGAGTTGGGGTTCTTGCTCGAGGAGACCGACCGAGAAGCCGGGGGTCAGGCGGGCCTCGCCGGAATAACCGTCGTCCTCTCCGGCCATGATGCGCAAAAGACTCGACTTGCCACTTCCGTTCGACCCGATGACGCCGATCTTGGCCCCGGGGTAGAAGGACAGGGAGATGTTCTCGAGAACCGTGCGCTCCGGAGGATAAAAGCGGCCCAGTTTGTAGCACGTGTAGATGAATTCGTGGGCCATGGCGCCTTCACCCTACTGCCCCCGCTCTTGGGCAGTCCCTCCCGTACCCGCCGAGGACTGGTACTTTCTCAATCACATCACTCATGCCCAATCAAGGGAGCAAAGCCAATGCAAGCACTCGAACTCCTCAGTCGTGACTACCTCGGGAACTTCGCCTTCCGCTGGTTGCACGTGGTCGTCGGCATCTGCTGGATCGGCCTTCTCTATTACTTCAACCTCGTACAGGTTCCCGCCTTCGCGGCCTACGGCGACGAGGGCAGGGCCCGAAACTTCGCCATCGACAAGGTTGCGCGCCGCGCACTGTGGTGGTTCCGCTGGGCGGCCATTGCCACGCTCGTGACCGGTCTACTTATCACCGGCCTCATCGAGAACTATTACAAGGACTTCATGTCCGGCTCGTCCTTGAACGGTGTCGGCCACAACGTGGCGATCAGCGTCGGCATGGTGCTCGGCACCCTGATGGCCGCCAACGTCTGGATGGTCATCTGGAAGAACCAGCGTGTCGTCCTCGCCAACGCCGTCAACGTCATCGATGGCCGGGACGCCGACCCTGCAGCGGCCGGTGCGGGTCGTCGCGCACTGCTCGCTTCGCGTCAGAACTTCATTTTCTCCTTCTCGATGCTGTTCTTCATGGTCGGTCCGGCGCACTTCTACAGCGGCGCGTTCGCCGATGCGAGCAGTGGCTCTGCGTGGACCTTCTTCGTCATTGCCATTGCAATCACCGCGATCCTCGAGCTCAATGCTCTCGGCCTCCTCGGCGGCACGGCGGCAACCAACAAGCTGCTGTGGCCCTACGAGAACCACAAGAACGCCCTCATCGCCGGTGGCGTTCTGTGGCTGGTCCTCTGGCTGCTCTCTGAAATCCTTCTTGGCTGACACGTCACAACCGTTCGCGAAAAGCCCCGGCTCGTGCCGGGGCTTTTCTGCATTTCGGGTCTTCACCAAACCGGAAAACGAAGTCGGGCGACTCTGGCGCGTCTGCTCGATCTGCGTTCTTTGGGGTTTCAATGGAGCGTTTTCTTGTTCTGGTTGCCGTGGTTCTTGCTGCAGTCGGAGTCCTGCAGAACGCGACAAACCGGCCAACGCAAGCGGCCGATCCAGCCCCGCATTACGAAAACCTCACGCGGTCCTGCAGCACCACCAACTATGTCAAGCCGTGCCACAATCGCGACTCGGAAGACGGGTATTTGGTCTATATGGCTGAGTGCTCTGTGTCGGTCACCACGTTCTGTTTTACCCCGACCAAGTCTGAACGGTCGGCTCTTCTGATCGACCGGCTGACCAACCCGGCAACTAGGGCAAGCTCGACTTTTCTCCGGCGCTGATCGACTTTGCGATCACGGGTCAGGATGTGAAGGTGATGATGGAGGGCAAGCCGGCACATCTGGCGACCGAATCAGCCACACAGCACATCAACTTCGACACCGAAAAGAGCGATGACACGTCGAAGCCCTGGACCGACCGCTGCGGAATTCCGAGCATGCGATTCGTGGTCTGCGACGTCGACCGAGCGACGAACGACGCGCTCACCTTCCATGCCCGAACGAAGACATTTGTGAACGTTTACGCGGCCGAGGTGCCGGCGCCGATCTCGGTCTCGACAAACGTCGCATATTTCAATTTCCCGTCGATTGGCGTTGACACCGCTGCGAACACGAAGAATCTCGAGGTCAAGACTGCGGCAGCGCACTACTTGGCCGATGGTGCAACGTTGCACGAAGGAAACCGTCTTGCCCACCTTCGTCATCGCGGAGAATGGGGTCAAGGTGGTTTTTCCGAAGATTTCGTACTCCGCGCCGGTACTGAACCAGTCTTGGAGAGGACCAGCCTTGGAGAAGGGCAAGCCGACCTCGTTGCGTGCTCTGATCAAGCCCGTGGGCTCTGGAGCCGTCTCTTGGCGAATGTCGGGTGGTTGTAGACCCGTTGGGGCAAACCTGGTTGCTCCCGCCAGGGCGACAACCTGCGTCGTGACAATGCGACAGGCCATGACCGCAAAGCCGAAAGCCACGTCCAAGACGGTGCGCCCCGTCGTGTCGTAATATGGCATTGGTTTTTCGTTCGATTCAGGCAGCAGGGGGAAACTGATGACAACAATCACGAAGCGCACGTTCTGTCGGTTCTGCCACGCGGGGTGTGCGATCGACGTTGACATC